>Ga0194063_10001321_pt1 | contig 16200 bp, 12 predicted proteins | sample SepL3720m_MetaG_FD_155459 | JGI IMG/M metagenome (GOLD analysis project Ga0194063, IMG submission 155459) | Anoxic zone freshwater microbial communities from boreal shield lake in IISD Experimental Lakes Area, Ontario, Canada - Sep2016-L373-20m | ecosystem: Environmental > Aquatic > Freshwater... | reverse complement strand
CAAGGCAGCCAGCGTGAGATGCGGCGGCGTTGCCAGCTGCTTGGCGAAGCGCGCGTGAAGCCTTGGCTCTGTGTCTGGGGGGTGCCGGGGCCGGATGCGTCGGCAGGCTCGTTGTCGGCGGAATCAAACCGGTTTTTTGATCGGCGCAGCAAGCTCGAGATGACGGCCAAGCTCCGCCGCACGCCGGACATCTTTGGTCACCGCAATCCGCAGGCGCTCAGTTGGCGGGGTAACCGGCCGCTCTGCGTGAGCCATCCGCAGGTGCGGGAGTTCTATCGCGAGCTCTACACGAACCTGCCGCAGGAATACCCGGAGCTCGAGGGGATCTTCTATTTTCCCGGCGATGCTGATCCCGAATTGTGTGATCACACCTGTCCCCGGTGCCAGGCAAGCGGGCTGGATCCGTGGGGCACAATGGTCCTTCATGTGAATGGAATCTATGAGGCTCTGCAGGCGTCGAAGCCGGGGATCAAGTTTTACTTTACGGTCTGGAATCAGGACCACCCGCGCGGGCGCGAGAACATCGCGCGCTTCCTCGCGGGGTTACATCCCGGGGTCGGCATCTGCATGAGCATTTCGGACAATGTGGTTGAGCATCGGAAATCGGGGGAAATGATCTTCAATCAGCCGTTCAGCAACCAGTCCACCCCGGGCGAATTATTCCTATGGACGGCTGGCGAGGCCCGCCAGCAGCGGCGTCCGGTTATGGTGCTGGGCGAGATCAGCCAGAGCGAAGTCTGGGATCCGGTCTGCCATAATATCCCGCTGCCGGACAAAACGATCCAGCTGCTAAAAAATGCGGATGCAGTTTCCGGCGTGGATGCGATCTGCGATTTCTGGGGCAACCGTTCGCCATTCCTGCCGCACGCGAGCCACGCGGCGATGCGTGCTTATGTGAGCGATCCCTCGGCAACAACCGATGAATTGTTGCGACGTGCGGCGGCGGATCATTACGCTCTAGGGGAAGACCATCCAGAGCTGCGGGATCTGGCGCTGGGCTGCTGGCGCGCATTTGATGCCGCGTCCAACGATTGGGCGCTGGCCGGTTGGGCTCAGCGGTTTAGCTTTGCCATTGGCCGCGATGCCGCGCGCGGGCGGCTTTATCAGGCTCTGCTGCCGGCCTACCTCCGGTTCCTGCGCGCCGATTGGGGGATGACCAGCATTTTAAGGAATGGGGTAAGCGTATCCGATTTTGCGGCTTGGCAAAAAGCCGATTGCATCGCGTTTGCTGGCGTGGCGGGCAAGTTCGATAGCTTGGCCGAGGCGCTGGAGGGAGCCGGAATATCTGGCCGCCTGGCGCGGCGCGAAGCACGGAATATCGAGCTGGCCGGCGAGCTGATCGCCAGCGAGGGGCGAACGCTTCTTGCTGTCCAGGCGTTTCACGATCAGGACTGGGCGTTGCTGCGCCAAACGATTGCCGAGGAGATCGATGCGCGCGAGCTCCAGCTGGAAATCTCCGGCAGGCTGGGCTGGGGCGGCGGGGTTAATCCGCTGCTCGTGAGCGAGGATATCCAGAACATGCGCCTTTACCTGTCGAGCGACGATTTTCCTAATACCCCCGACAATTCCTTCCACTTCACCGCAACCCCTTACAGTACCTAATAAATTATTATGAAAGAAGAACGACTGCCTAAAACTGAACTCGACCTGTATTTAAAAACCTTGGGGGATTCGCTGGCGGAGCATGGTCGCCTGCATCCCCAAATTCAAATCTTCGGCTTGCCCGTGGAGGAATGGGCCGGCCCAGGCTATGCGATCGGCGCATTGTTTGATCCCTATGTCCTGACGGCCCACCTGAAGCCCTCAACGGTTTATCTGGAATGGCCGGAGGCCGAGCTGCCTGGGATCAGCTGGCTCGAAAAGCGGGTGTCGCAGAAAGAGAAAATCACATTCGTGGTCAATGCGCGCCGGTCCCCGGAGCTCTTGCTGCCAATGCTCTGGGGCGGTGTGGACTATCACCGCTTCGAGGCGTCAAGCGCCTGGCAGATCCCGGCGACCATTGCCGAATGTCCTGCTCTGGCGGTCAGGGACGGGGCGGCGGTCTTTGCCTTCAATCCCTTGAAAGTGATCCATCGGTATCTCAATATGGCCGATCCCTCAACGACCCGCGACCTGACGGATTTGCTCGTCAAGGCGGTGCTGGGCGCATCGGGAATTGATCAGGAGCTGGACGATGACGATCTGCGTCGCGATTTTCATGCTTTGGGGGTCAGTTCGTTGTTGCTCGGTCAGCTGCACAAGGCTGTCGGGCAATCGTGGAACGTGGAAGATTTTGCGGGAGATTTGCGGGCCGCAGCGGCCGCCTATGTCGAGGGGGATCGCGCTCGGGCACGCGAAATTCTGGGAAGCTTGTTCGTGCGATTTGCGGCCAGTCGCAAGCGGCTCGTGACGGTTCCGGTTTATATCATGGTAATGCCGCACGGCGGGATCTTGTTTGAAAAGGAAGGCTATGCGGAATACGACAGCCCGGAATTGGCAGCGCGCGCGCTAAACCTCTTTCTGGACTGGCAGGAGCGGTTTGGATTCAATTTCGCGCCGGACATCGGAGCAGGCACGCTGGAGGAATTTGTTAAGAGCCATCCCAAGACGATTCAGCGCTTCAAGAAAGCCTGGGAAAAAGGATCGGTGGAATTTGTCAATGGCAGCTACTCGCAGCCCTACAGCCAGCTCTGGGATCTGTGGGATCAGGAGAAGCAGTTCGAGATCGGTCTGAAAACGTTTGATAAGCTGTTCGGTCGCCATCCGAAAGTCTACGCATCCCAGGAGATCGCACTTCATTCGGCCATGCCGGATTTGCTGAAGAAATTTGGCTTTGATTACGCGATCCATCGTTCGCAGAACCTCGGGCTTGCGCCGATTGATCAGGCGGCCTTGATTGAATGGCAGTCGCCCGCAGGAGCCGGGGTGCGCACGCTGCCGGCCCACCCGCTCAGAAGCGAACGCCGCGGGGGCGAAATCTGGAGGCACTTCCCGGTTCTGTTGACCACTGACCGGAACCAAGGCCTGCCCTTCATCGCTTTCACCAGCCTGATGGATCAGACGTTTATCGATATCTACAACGAGGAAATCTTACGCGCCAACCACTATGCTTCGGTCTGGGGCGAATTTGTGACTCCGTCGGAATTCTTCGAAAAGACAAAGACGATCGAGGCCGAGGCCCGCTGCTATACTCTCGACCAATATTTTTATGAGCTGGATCTCGCGGGGAATTCTATTCACGGCCACCAGACCGGCGGGTATTCCAGCGAGCACGCATTTATGTTCAAGGAGGGCGCGAGGCTGCGGGAGCTTGAAAGGCAGGGAGCGCTTCCCGAGCCTGATCTGAAGCTCCTGCTCAATCAGGAGGCTCACGATTGCTATATCATTCCCTATTTTGCCACGGGATACTTCATGGAAGGCGGGATGACCGACTACGATGGCCCCCGCTACCGCTTCTGCAATGACCAGCCACGTGGTCTGAACCGGTATATCCGCGATGCGGCCGGGTATCCCAAGACTTTCAGCGATCATGCTCCCGTTCTTCCCGAGCCCTGCCTCATCCAAGGGGGGACGCTGTCGTCCGGGGGCAACAAAGCTGAAGTCGATCTGCTAACCGGGGCCGTCGTGAGTTTGGCCGGCAAGAAGGTTTCTCTGGGAGCTTTGAAATATAACGGAATCGCCTTCAAAGTGCAGGAGGTGAAGGGATCGGACAATCGCCTCATTTTGGCCGGCGATCTGCCGGGCTTTGGCCGGGTCGTGATCGAGTATTTCCTGAATGGCGGTTTCCTCTATGGAGAAGTCTCGTGTCCCGTGATGGACCATCGTTGGGAAGATACAAAAATCACTTGGAAAGATGCGGTTTATCTCGAACATTCCAAGCCCCCACAAGCGGGCGTGGTGAGGACCGTTTCGGCAGTCACCCAACCGACCGCGCTCGAACGCTTCCATTCCTTGGATGTGCTGGAAATTCGCGGTGGCAGCTCTGCCGTTCAGCTCAGGCACGGAGGGAATATTTTCTTCCGCCAAACACCAGATGCCGTCCAGAACCGGCTGTGGTGCTATGACGAATTCTGCGACCGCTTTTATTGGGCGGCCTCGATGAAGGCTTAGCTGAAAAAGCCTTTACCGCAGATTGCGCAGATAATCGCAGATTTTCAAAATCCCATAAATCAGGATATGGATGGCTCAATGAGGAATCGACTTTTAGGTGTGGCCATCCTGTGTCTTGTTGGTCTATTTCGGCATTTAGATTAATCCCAATGCAATCCCAATCTTCCTCCTCTGCCGCGCGGCGGGCGCAGGTCATCCGACTTGTCAGCGAATTTAGTCATGCTTGGTATGACGCGAATGCCGTCTGGATTGGCGCAGAGCCCCAGCCGGACACGCGGGAGACGTTGTGGCTCTGCTTCGGACTGCTGGACGGGGATGCGCGCGATGTGGCGTTGGCCAATTTGCTGCTTGCCGATTTGGAGCAGGTTGCACACCACCCCACGCGCACGTTGGAGGAAGCGAGCTCGACGTTTGATATTTTTACGACCAACCATTCGGTGCAGATGTTGGTGCAGCATGCTGACAAGCTGACTGCCGAAGTGTGTAGGAAGCTCGAAGGTTGGGCTCGCGAGGCTCTTGGCGATTATCCCGGTGACCGGCAGTCCGATTATCAGTTCCATGGTGCCAATGACAATATGCCGGCCAAGGCCACGATGGGATTAATACTCGGCGGGGAGTATTTCGACGATCCGGCAGCGGTTGAACATGGGCTTTGGAATCTGCGGCAATTGCGCGATCTGCTGACTCGGCGCGGGCTGTTGAGCGAATATACCAGCCCGACGTATTTGCCCCTTTCGATTATTAATCTCACGGAGGTGGCGCTGCATGCGCGCCACCCTGAAGCACGCGGGCTGGCCGCCCAATGTGTGGAACGGTTTTGGGCCGACGTGCTCGGCCATTACCACGTTCCGACCGGGCAGATGGCCGGGCCTTTCGCACGTGCGTATGCGCCCGATTCGAATGGGCACATTAACTCGATGGGGATTTTATTGTGGAGCACCTTTGGAGACGAGGTGCTGCCTCATCCGACCGAAGAGCTTGGCCGCGATTCGGTCCGTCTGCTTCACCACCACAACGCGCGTTCTTCGCAAATCCCGCTCCTGGCGTGGCTCACCTCGGTGGCGGTCACGCCTCCTCCGGCATTGATCGAGTGGCTGCGCCAACGCACCTATCCATTCAACCTGCGCGCCACTGCGGAACGCGGCGGGGACGGCGCCGGCGAAGTGCTGACGACGCATTATCAGGAAGCAGAATTCGCCTTAGGGACGGCCGAAGGGGAGAGCTGGACCGCGTTGCAATCGGAGGCGTTCTTCCTGCAATACGCGCGCCGCCAGCCGGTCGCAGGCATCGAAGATCGTCGAACCGTTTATGCCCGCTACCTGATCAACGGCCAAGAACCACTTGATGAGGAATATCTGCTCAAACCGTATGGCTGCATCCATGCCGTTCAGTCCGGGCGGGTGGTATTGGCATTGGCCCGTCCTGTGCTGACATTGGAAGGGGCGCCGATCAGCGCGCTGAAATTCTCGCTGCTTCTGCCAACCTATTTTGGGGCTGCCGAGCGGATGGAAGTTCGGGATGGGCATGTCTTCATTCAGGACGGCCCGCTGTTTTTGGCGCTCCGTCCGCTTAACGTGACGGATTGGGGGAGCCAGGATGCCGTGCGGGTGGAGGCGGTGGAAAACTATCACATCGTTTCGTTCTATAATTATGAGGGCGGGCCGCGTGTCTTCACCCGAACGGAACTTGGAGGAACGCTCAATGGATTTGTCTCGGTCGTGGGACTCGCTCGCGAGGAAAGTTTCGAGGAATTCTGCCGTCGCATCGCTGCGGCTGAGTTGCTCGACTACTGGCACCATGGCATGCGGACGACCCGCTATCGGCTCGGCGATCTGACTTTGGGGCTGAGCTACGCCGTCGAGGCTGATCGCCTCCGTTACGCGACGATCAACGGCCAGCCGGTCGAGCGCCCGATTTGGAAGGCCGACGGCTTGCCTGCCGAGAGCCTGCCATTTTTGAGCGGCAAGCCGTCAACAAACACCCTGGAACTGCCGTACGAGCATCTGCGCGTGGTCTGGGCGCCAAACGCTCCGTGGCAGATCGCATCACAGGGAAATTATGCTATGACTCACCAGCAGCACATTGCGGCTACGGTAAATCCCCCTGTGCATCCTCCGGCTCTACCTGTTCCAACTCTGGCAAATGTCGCCTATGGACTGCATGAGCGCCAAGTTCTGGACTTTTGGAAAGCTGACTCATCAGCGCCAACCCCGGTTTTGTTTTACATTCATGCCGGGGGTTGGCTGTCGAATGACAAATCGCTTATCGAGTTAGAACACGGGATTGATCCATTTCTCAAAGCGGGCATTTCAGTCGTCTCAATCAATTACCGCTATATCCGGCAAACAATTCTGACCGAAGGGGCCACGCCGGATCCTGCGACCAAGCTGGCAACCGGGGCAGAAGCGCTTCCGCCCGTGAGCGTCCCGATGGAGGACGCCGCGCGGGCGTTGCAATTCGTTCGCAGGAAAGCCGGCGAGTGGAATCTCGACAAGGAGCGGGTGGGCGTGTCGGGCAGCTCTGCCGGGGCGTGTTCGAGTCTCTGGCTTGCTTTTCACTGCGATATGGCCGATCCAACAAGCGCTGATCCGGTGTCTCGCGAATCGACTCGAGTCTGGTGTGCGGCTGTTCAAAACGCCCAAACAACGCTTGATCCCAAGCTGATGAAAGAGTCGACCCCCAATAGCCGATACGGGGGGCATGCCTTTGGCTTCGCTTGGAACCCGCGCGATCACGATGAGGAATTTCGGAGCTTTTTGGCAAACCGGGAATCTGTTCTTCCTTGGATTCAAGAATTCTCGCCCCATGCGCTCGTTACGAAAGCCGCCCCTCCAGTCTATCTCATCTATTCAAGGGCTCCCGCACTCGGCAAAGCTCAAGAGGATCCCACTCACACCGCAAACTTCGGGGTAATGCTGGCTCGAAAGCTAGCGGGATTAGGAAGCGAATGTGAGCTTGTCTATCCGGGAGCCTCAGGTGTTAGGCATTCCAGTATTTTTGAGTATCTCATCCATCAGCTCAATTCCGGAAAAGAAAAGAGCTCCTAATACCATTTGCACACTACAAGGAGTGTAATGTCTTGGCTTGAGGTTTCAGCGTTCGGCTTTCAGGAAAATCAAGAGAGGCATCTTCTCTGATGAGTGCAGGGCATCATTCGACCTCGCCACTCGTGAGCGGCGGGGCCAATCGGTACTGTTTGGGGCTGCAGTCCTCTCCGCGGCGAAAGACTCTGTTGAAGTGCGTGAGGCTGTTGAAGCCGCAGTCGAAACAGATCTCAGTAATGGTCTTGTCCGTTTCCTCGAGAAGCCGTTTCGCTTCTTCGATCCGCCGGGATTGGACGTAGGAGGTGAAGGGCACTCCTGTTTCCTTGTGAAACACATGGGAAAAATGGGCGACAGAAATGCCGGCGGCGGCGGCTGCATCGCTCAGCTGCAAATCGGGATCCCGGAAGCGCTCCTCGACGATCGCTCTGGCTTTCCGGATTTGCGGCCGCTCCAGAGAGGCTTCCAGCTCCCGGATTCGCCAGGCGCTGCCGCACATTTGGTGCGAGAAGATTTCCAGAAGGTGCATGACCGAGGTGAGGCGGTCACGGGGTATCCAGGGAGCTTGCGCGTAGGCCTTGTGCAGGCGCCGGGCGGGAATATCGAGCCAGGCGAGCCGGAGGCACACCCGCTGGAAGGCGGCGTCCGAAGGCTGTTCGGACAGCACCTGGCCGCTCGAAATGGTTGCAACGTGTTTGCCCTGGACCATGATCGGGATCGCCATGTCGAGAAACCCGGCGTGGCAGGTGTAGAGCTTGGCTTTGCCATCGGCTGCGGCCTGGGCCTGGTACCTGCGGTCGCAGCCTTCGCAGCGCAGCATCCCCTCCTGCGTGTTCCGGATGATATTGCAGAGCGGGTTGGCGTTGTTTTGTGAAAGCCCAAGACGGGTGGTGCCGACGTCCGGTGTATTCAACGCCATCGACAGGCCGGTGAGCCGTTTAAGGATCAGCGCGAACTGGGCAAATTCCGGCGACCTCAGCAGCTGCCGGAAGAACAGCCCGGCCTCCTGGCTGTGAGGTTTGGAAGACGGGGGGCTTGCTGTCCGATTCTCGATTTTCACCGACCGGAATATTTGTGGATTTCGAAAGAAAAGTAAAATCTTTCCAATAGGATGTTGAGCATTGTTCCCGAGGATGCAGGTAAGGTTCGCTCATGTCCGATCTATCCGCCGACTTAAACTCTGCCGTGATTCCCTTGGGGGCAGTCCGCCTGTATTGGCTGGGCCAGGCGGGATTTGTCTTCCGTACGTCCGGCGGAAAGCGGGTGTTCCTGGATCCCTATCTTTCCGATGCCTGCGAGCGGCTCCACGGGTTCAAGCGCCTTTCTCTTCCCGCGATGGCTGCGGGCGATGTCGAGGCGGACTGGGTGATCCTGACTCACGAGCACACCGACCATCTTGATCCCGATTCCCTTCCGGAGATTGCGCGGCGCAACCCGACGTGTCGGTTTGCAGGCCCATCCGGCTGTGCCGCCGGACTGGAGCAGGCCGGCGTCCCGGAAGATAGACGACTTGTTCTCGAACCCAACCAGCGTTACGACCTCGGGGACCTTGTTGTTCATACTGTGCCTGCGGACCACGGCGATTTGTCACCGACCGCCCTGTCCCTCGTCCTGGATTTTGGCGGGATACGGGTGATGGTCACGGGCGACTCGTCCTGGCGGCCAAAGCTGTTCAAGCCGCTTTACGATCTGAATCCCGACGTGGTGATCACGGTGATCAACGGGGTTTTTGGAAACATGAACCACATCGACGCGGCCATGATGGTCGCCGAGGCCAAGCCTCGCTGGGCGATCCCGTGTCATTTTTGGACGCTGGCCGAACAGGGGGCTGGCGACCCGGCCGGGTTTATCCACGCCTGTGCCCGGCTCTGCCCGGAGGTCGGCGCCATGCTGCTCAGGCCAGGCGAAGGATTTTCCGTGCCGCCGCCGGGTGGTAACACGGCCGCACGGGAATCCATCGCAAACGAAAAGAGATCATGACACCGACATTCAAAGTGACCGACATTCTGCAGCCGCTCCCGCTCAGGCAGGCGGAGCTGTCCGGCGAGATCGGCCGGCGCGTCGAAGACCTCATCCGCAACAATTTTATGGCTCTGAACCTCGAGAATGACTTCGTCGAGCCATTCCGGTCGCGGCCATTCACCGAAGGCCTTCACTACATCGGCGTCGGGAAGGTGATTGACGCGGCCAGCCTGTTCGCCGCCTATACGGACGACGCGGCCGTGCGGGAGCGCGTCGTGCGGCTGATCGAGGAGGTGTGGGGGACACGCGATGCCGATGGCTACCTCGGCACGTTCAAGCCCGAGCCCGGCGCCGCGCAGAACCATCGCAACTGGGTGCTGCACGACCAGGAGTACCTGGTGCTTGGCTTAACAAGGAATTGGCTGACCACAGGAAATGCGAAATCGCTCCAGCATGCGCAGGATCTCGGCGACTACGTGATCGCCTCCTTCTCTCGCGACCCGAAGCCGGAGGAGATATGCACTGCTGGGCTGCCGGAGGCGTTCCTTGCGCTCTTCGGCTGCACCGGCGAGGAGCGGTACCTGAAGTTCGCCGCCGAAATCCGCCATGGCAACGGAACCGCCGAGATCCATTGCGCTTCCGTGCGCGACTGGCGGCAGACGTTCGATACCAAGCCGTCGCACGTTTACGTGATGCTCGCCCGCTGCTACGCGCAGACGGAGCTTTACCGCCATGACGGCGAGGCCGCGCTGATGGAGATGTCCCGGTATATGCGGCGCGAGCTGCTGCGGGTGGGCGGCGGCCTCAACGTGGTCGGTTCCGCCTCCGACGGCGAGTATTTCTCCTACACGCAGAACGGCGCGGGAGCGATCGGCGAATCCTGTGTGACGGCGTACCTGCTGCGCTGGCTGGACAATCTGATGCGACTATCCGGCGACCTGCGCTACGGTGACATCATGGAACGCACGATCTACAATGCGCTTTTCGCGGCCCAGGATCCCGCAGGGCGTCGCATCCGGTATTTCACTCCCTTCACAGGCCCGCGCGAGTACTACCAGGATGACTGCTTTTGCTGTCCGGGTAACTTCCGGCGCATCATGGCCGAACTCCCGTGCATGGTTTACTACCGTTATGGCGCCGACGGCATCGCGGTGAACCTTTACACACCTTCCCAAATGACGATCCGCCTGAACTCGGACACCGTCGTGACGCTGATTCAGGAGACGGACTACCCGAACAGCGGTCAGGTGCGGTTCCGTGTCTCCCTGTCCCGGCCGACATCCTTCGCCCTGCGCCTGCGCATTCCGCGCTGGAGCCGGGGCACCACGGTGCGGATCAACGACGAAGCCCCGGTCATGGCCCGTGACGATGGGAAGGGACATGAGCTGAGCCGTTCGTGGCGGCCGGACGACACCGTGACCCTGGACATGCCTCTGTGCTGGCGATTAGTGAGAGGACACCAGCTGCAGGAGGGGAAGGTGGCGCTGTTGCGCGGACCGGTGGCGTATTGCCTGGGCACGGCCCAGAACGAGGAGCTGTTGAAGAAATACCCGAACTTCCAGGGCGTGGTGGTGGATCCGACCACGATCGGCGATCCGGAGCCGGATGCCTCGGTCCGTCCGGACGGCTGGAAGGTCAAGGCGGTCGCAAAAGTTGAGGCGAAGGGCGAGTGGAGCAAAGGGGCGCCACAGGAGACGCTGATCTTTACCGAGTTCGTCGATCCTTCCGGGATCATGACCTATTTTCATGTGCTGGATTTGGCATCGGCCGGCGAAGACGAGCTGGTTGGAAATTGTTTGGATTTACAAGGAGAGCAGCCATGAAGCAGACGGGCATGACAGGAAAACGGGTCTTGGTCACGGGGGCGGGCACGGGCATTGGCCGAGAGATCGCCCTGACGTTTGCACGCGAAGGCGCGGCGGTGGCCGTCCACTATTCGAGCAGCCCTGCGGGCGCCGAAGCCGTGGTCCAGACCATTGTGGAGGGAGGGGGGAAGGCGGCGGCATTTCAGGCGGATTTCAGCCAGATTGCCCCGCTGCAAAACTTGGCCGCTTCGGCGGTGGCATTTCTTGGCGGCCTGGACGTTGTGGTGAACAACGCCGGGATCACCATGAACCGCCCGTTCGCGCAAACCACGCTTGAACAGTTTGAGATCCTCTATGCGGTGAATGTCCGTGCGCCTTACTTTCTGACGCAGGCGGTGCTGCCCGAGCTGGAGAAGAGCGGCGGCGTGGTCATCAACATTTCCTCCATCCATGCCTACGAGGGATATACCGAACACTCCGTTTATGCCGGCACTCGCGGGGCCATGGTGTCGTTCACCCGGGAGCTGGCGATCGAGCTCGGACCCCGTGGCGTTCGGGTAGCGGGAATCGCGCCGGGGGCTGTGCCCGTGGAAAACCATTTCAAGTCCACGCCCGATGCCGACATGGCGCAGGCGATTCGGGACACCGGGAACACCATCCCCTGCGGCTTTGCTGGCACCCCTGCGGACATCGCCGGCGTCGCTCTGTTCCTTGCTTCGGACGCCGGCCGCTACATCGTCGGCCAGACATTGATCGTCGATGGCGGCACCACCTCGTGGATGCCGTTCGGCGAGCAGTTCAAGCAGCCGATGAGCACGCAGTTCGGCAGGGGCTACGTGCCGGGGTTATGATGCAATCCCTCTGCCAAAGCCCGATAAACGTATTTCCCAAAGCCGCGGCGATCAAACTTCCACCCACCAAACAATCATCCCAAAGACTCAAATAACCCTATGAACGTAGAACTAGATAATAAAGTTGCCCTTGTGAGCGGTGCCGCGAGAGGAATAGGCCGGGCCATCGCGAACACCCTGGCCGCCAACGGGGCGCGCGTGGTGTTCACCGACATCGCCAGCCCCGAGCTGGATGCGGCTGCTGCCGTCTGCCCAGGGGGTCTCGCAAAAGCCGTCCCCATGAATGTCACTGACCCTCAGCAGGTGGAATCCGTTGTCGCAGACATCGTGAAGGAATTTGGCAGCCTCGATATCCTCGTGAACAATGCCGGGATCAACACATCTGCCCATCGGGTCAACATCGATCAGTTCCCGCTATCGGAATGGGAAAAAATCCTCTCGGTGGATTTGACCGGCGTGTTCAACGTCATCCACGCGGCGGCTGGCCCGATGATCCAACAAGGTTCAGGGAGAATCATTAACATCGCATCCGTAATGGGATTGGTGGGGGCGCGCTTGCAGTGCGCGTTTACGGCAGCGAAATCCGGCGTGATCAACCTGACCCGCTCGACGGCGCTTGAGCTCGCCGAGCATGGGATTCTGGTCAACTGTGTTGCTCCAGGCTCGACTTTGACCGACGCGACGAAAGGCCTCTTTTATAGCGACGATGCGATCATGAAAGAACGTGCCGAGCGGATGCTCTCCCACGTTCCGTTGGGCCGGCCGGGCACGCCGGAGGAGATCGCCCACGCAGTGCTGTTCCTCGCCGCCCCCGAGAGCAGCTACATCACCGGCCAGACGCTCAGCGTGGATGGCGGGTGGACCGCCGGAGGGTTTTTCCGGGATTTTTAAGGAAAGCGAAATGAATAACGCAAACCTCTTTGACGTGAAAGATAAGGTGGTCCTCGTGACCGGTGGGTCCCGGGGGCTTGGGCTCGTCATCGCTCAGGGATTTTCTGAGCTTGCCGCCCGCGTGGCTGTTGTCTCGCGCAACGAACCCGAAAGCGAAAATCCCGGGCTTCACTTTTTTCAGGCGGATCTTCTTCGGGCGCAGGAATGCGAGGGGTTGGTGGCAAAGGTGGCGGAAAAACTGGGCGGGATCGATGTGCTGATTCATTGTGCCGGGCAGGTGCACCGGCAAGCTTCCATCGAGTTTTCGTTGGAGAAATGGGATCAAATTTTTCAACTGCATGTCCGGGCGGGCTTCGACCTCGCCCAGCAGGCTGCAAAGATTATGGTACCGCAGGGTGGGGGGAAGATCCTCATGGTCTCCAGCATTCTTGGATTCCAGGGCGGGCTGATGGTGCCGGCGTACAGCGCAGCCAAGCACGCCATCAATGGGTTGGTGAAATCCCTGTGCAACGAGTGGGCGCCGCATCATATCAACGTGAACGCCCTCGCCCCCGGCTATTTCGAAACCGAGCTCGCATTGCCGCTGTTAAATGATCCTCAGCGCGGTCCCGCAATCCGCGCGCGGATTCCTGCAGGGCGGGCCGGGCAGCCGGAAGAGCTGGTGGGCGCCGCCGTCTTCCTAGCCAGCGCAGCTTCCAACTACGTGCACGGGCACACGCTGGTGGTAGATGGGGGATGGCTGGCTCGATGAAAGACGATCTTCATAAACAATCAGCAACAAACACACGACAACCAAATAACTAATAAAAAAATCATTATGGCAAAAATCACACATTTCAAGGGATACAGCGGGCCATTAACCCCCTCCAGCATCCCCAAGCCTTCCACGCCGGTAGATCCGATCATTCTGACCGTGCAAGACGGGGTGCCGGTCGTCTATCCGGGATGTCATGCATTAGGGGTGCGCGTCGTGCATCCGGCCAACCCGAAGACGCCGGCCAAGAACATGGGACTCGTCATGTTTTATCTGCCCCCCCATACGATTAATCCGCCGGGATCCCACGAGACGGAAGAAACCTATGTCATTCTGGAAGGGGCCGGCACCATGACGTTTGCCAACGGACGAACGGAACAGGTTCAGAAGGGCATGTTTGTCCATCTTCCGCCATGGTGTGAACATGGGATCGAAAACACTGGCACGGAAAACTTGGTGGTCCTCATTGCCACGTCTCCCCCCAACCCGTAACCCGGACGATCAGACTCATATTTTAAAAGCGCCAAGGGCGCGCATCACCGAGACTTGCAAGTCCCTGAAGCTTCTAAGTCGCATGGGCATCCTGTCCAATCCTGTTTGCATTGAAGCAGTGTGGCACAGAGAATTCTGTCTGTGATCGTGAAATCATGCATTGGCATTGCCTATGCCACTTATTAAGTAAACAGTATTGGGCATCCCGCCCAAGCGAAGAGATCACGACACAGTCAGGATTGCCTGTGCTACACTCCAGAAAAGCGGCCTGCATTGGTCTAGACGTCCGTTTGCACCTTTCAGTGCCTGCCTCTCTTAATCCGGCTGTTTGGTCGGGTGCTAGCGTGCTTCTTGTGAATTAATCGCTTTTATGTGTTTTTCCAATTGAATGGTCTTATCTTGAATCTCATTAATCCGTTGGTTTGTGCTTTGCACGTACGCACGATAGGTCTTGTATTCTTCAACCTTTGCATTGAGCATGTAACATGTTGCAAATGTGGATATTGTAAGTGCAATTGCCAGGCTTGCTGACAATATTGAAAGGTATCGGTTTTTCTTCTTAAGGCGATCGATTTCAGAATGGTTTTCGTTCATGTGTGTTATAATCCGGCGTAAATGTTCTCCCCGATCTCATTATCTCATTCCTTGGAAAGCTTGAATGAAATCCAGTCGGCTAGGCTAAGCTTCTATTTGTAAAGAGTTTGGTCAATGGCAGTTTTAGTTTCTTGGGTCGTACTGATCGGTGAACAATACACTAAAGCTGCCGAAGCGGCAATATTTTCTCGCTCAACGTGATGGTCGACTGTCGGCGGCGTGTGGCTCTGGCATGCTTGTATTGCAGTCATAGTTTGCCTTCCTTGAAAGAGCCGCGCTGTGTTATTGGGTTCAACTTGCTTAAGACTACCACTGCGCTTTGACCAAGGCAATAGCTTCAACCTCATTAAGAATCTCCTTTATTCGTAATTTATCATTGAATATAGAACCGAAAGGGATGGCCGCAGAAGCGTATAGGCCAAAATGGGTTTGCGCCAACGTCCCTTTCCCTCCTTCCACCTTTGCATATGACACCAATATCACATTTTGCCAGACTTTGGCATAGCCATTCCGTCCATCAAAATCAATGAGGATATCCAACCTCACCCATTGATTGAAGGGGAAGCGTAATTCTCCCTTCGGGTCGTTATCATTCCCTGCCTGAAAAAGGTGAATCTGCTCTCCGTGTTTCGGCACATGAACAAGATGAATGTATCCACTGCATGGCCCTCCGTCGTTTGTAATATTTACAAGTACACAGCGATTCCATCGGTCACTCTCGTCGCAGGAGAGGGTGGCGAAACTAAACCAATCGTTAATTTTCCCCTTTGACTTCTGCTTCAGGGGCATATCAAGATTTACCCATAGCGAAATCAGGCAAGGTGTGCGGAAGCTGCCGCCAGGAGTTTTATGAAGCTGAATGGTCGGATAGGCGCGGTGAGGCCTATAAATCCACCCATCATTATCCTCCGCCCTCGCTTTAAATATCCACGCCTTGTGGGAAAAACCACCTTGGAGAACCATCTTGCTGGCTAATTCTTGGGCACAGTCAAAATCCTCCGCACGGACAATGGAAAACCCCCTAAAATCATCAGAAGACTCAAAGGAGCTTTCAAAGCTTCGTAATAGTGATGTGTGACCGACCGCAACCTGACTCAATACAGGCGAACACAACCCCATCACCAGAATAGAAACTATTAATCGTCCCGAAAGTATAAGCACGGTATTCCGATTCTTGCCGAACGTCGAGGTCACTGGACACCCACTGTGGGCGGTGTGTGGCTCTGGCATGTTTGTGTTGTAGTCATAGTTTGTTTAACCTGAACCAGCCGCGCTGTGGATGGTTCGCGTGTACGGTCTTGTGTGCGTCCAGCATGGGCACGTTGTAAATGGGGTGAGAGTCCCCTGTGAAAGAACCGATAAATGGAAATATGAAAATGAAATCACCAGTTGAAGCCAACTTCGGAAGGGTAACCGACCGGGGGGAGGAGCCGGAGCGTAGCGGAGACAGCATGCCTAAACGCTAACTAGAATCTGCATGCAACGCTAGACGAAACCTGCGATCTGAAAGCGTTCTTCGATACCGTCAATCACGACAAGCTCATGGAAGAGCTGCGGCAAAAGGTCCGGGATCGCAAGGTTCTTGGTCTGATCCGCTGCTACCTGCAAGCTGGGGTGGTCATGTCCGACGGAACCCGGGAGGCTACGCCTCTTGGCGTTCCGCAGGGCGGACCGCTTTCGCCAATGTTGGCCAACGTCGTTCTCACGCCTCTAGACAAAGA
>Ga0194063_10001319_pt1 | contig 16203 bp, 9 predicted proteins | sample SepL3720m_MetaG_FD_155459 | JGI IMG/M metagenome (GOLD analysis project Ga0194063, IMG submission 155459) | Anoxic zone freshwater microbial communities from boreal shield lake in IISD Experimental Lakes Area, Ontario, Canada - Sep2016-L373-20m | ecosystem: Environmental > Aquatic > Freshwater >... | reverse complement strand
TCGTTGCGCTTTCTGCGCGAACTTGTATTTTGCGCCTACTGAGCAAACGAACCAGCTCCCAATGATTTCCTCCCCATCAGCGTTTTCCAGTCGGCAAACTTGTCGTCCCGGTGCCTTTGAGCAGAGATTGGCGAGTCGATCTGGCCGCTCATTTTTATGACCACCCTATCACGCTATCTCATCGCGCTCGTGGCTCCGCTTGCCGTCTTCACCGCTCCGTTGTTGGCCGCCAATCCGGCGGCTTCGAACCCAGCAGCTTCGAGTTTAGAACCCTCATCGTTCACGAAATGGAAAGAGGACGTGGAAAAGATGCGCCAGGATCCTTCGCTCGTCCGGCTTTATCTCTTCGACGAGGGGAAGGGCTTTTCTGCGGCGAACAGCGCGAACATTGCCGGGGACAAGAAAGGCAACCTGACGCTTCTTTCCAATTCGCCCTACGGCACGTCCCGCGAGCTGCGCTGGTTGATATGGAATTCCCCGCTTTTCCAAACTTTTCCCGAATGGACGCAGGGGCGTTGGCCCGGGAAGGGGGCGCTGAGGAACGGGGTTGTTGGGACATGTGTGGTTCGCTCCCAGTTCAACGGCACAAAAAGCGGGATCTTTACTTTGGAGTCGTGGGTGCGCGTGCACGATGAGTCGTGCGGGCTTTTCAATATTGCGGGCGGCTACAAAGGGGGATGGAAAATCTCCTACCAGAAGGCGGCGTGGATTCCCGACGGCCAGATCGAATTTCGTTTTGGAATCCCTACGGGCGGCGAGATTGTGACGGCGTCCCCGTTCGAGCCGGGAGTCTGGCATCAGCTCGTCTGTCTCTGGGACGGCAAAGTGCTCAAAATTTTCATCGACGGGGTCCAGAAAGCTGAGAAGGCCTGCGCCGGTCCGTATGTTCCGATCGCGATGACGGAGCGGGGCGCGGAGGATCTGCTTGAGAGAGATACCATGGGTTTGAATATTGGAGGAGGGGGAACGGGGACCGCGCGATTCGATGTGGACGAGCTGGCGATCTTCGACCGTGCGCTCTCTGCAGAGGAGCTGCGCGCGCATTACGATGCCGGAAAACTCGCGGTTTCCGCCGAGGAGCAGAAGGCGGCGCTCACGAAGTCGCTTTATGCCGAAAAAGTTCTGAGTTCGATTTCCATGGACATCCCGAAAGAGACCGACGGCTACTTCCAGCGCGGGGTCAAAATTCCGGCCAAGGTCTCGATTCCTGCCTCGGCCGGGCTGAATGGGAAATTCACCGCGCATTTCCTCCTTCGCGATCTTCGCAATAGCGTCGTCGTCGATGAGACGCGGGAAATCGCAGCCTCTCCGGACAAAGAAAGCTCTGCGACAGTCGACCTGGCCCCAGCGCTCTGCGGAATTTATTTTCTAGATATGTGGCTCGCCGACAGTGCCGGAAAGACTGTCAAGAAACTCCCCGAGGAATATGGCATTGCCATCACGGTTCCTCTGCCGCCGCCGGACAAGATCCCGCTTTCTTCCCCGCTGGCCGCCCACTATATCAGCGGGGCATTCTACGAAAACCGTTTCCTGGGATTCGGTGTCGACCGCTGGATCAAAGGCTGCGAGAACTACAAAAAGTTCGGCGAATTGGATCCGAAGATTTTTGAGAAGGAGATGGAATTCGAAAAGGAGTCCGGACTCAAAGTCATGTTCTGCCTGCATACAGCGATGCCCGCATGGGCCGAACGCGCTCCGGGAAAGAAGTTCGTTCTCAAGGACATGAACATCTGGGCTGATTACTGCAAGCAGATGGTTCGCCTCTATAAGGATAGGGTGATGGCGTGGGAGATTGAAAATGAACCCAATGCCAGCAATATGATGACGCCTGAAGAATATGCCGCAATGCTCAAGGTCGCTTACAAGGCGATCAAGGAAGAGGACCCGAAAGCCGTCGTGCTGGGACTCTGCGGCATTGATTTCCTGAACTGGAATGAGGGCGTCTTCAAGGCCGGAGCCGCGAAAGATTTCGATGTCCTCTCTCTCCATGACTATATTAGCAGCCCCATCCGCACCCATGTCCAATCGAGACAGATTGAAAAGGCCATTGCTCAGCTCGTGAAATATCGCGGCGAGCGCGTGCCGGTCTGGAACTCTGAGAGCGCGTTTGCGACGATAACCCGCGTTGATGGCCGCCCCATGGCAGAAGACGTTTTTCTGCATCGATTCGGCGCCAGGATCACCCAGGCACCCGGACAGCCTCCTGTCATGGCCGACTACACGCAGGTCCTGCTGGAACATGATGCCGCCTGCTGGCAGGTCCAGGCGATTCTGCTCGATCTCGCCGCCGGCTGCGAAAAATACTTCATGCTCAACGGGGCCTCTCACTATATCCCAGATTCCAACGCTTGTGACGGACAGCCCAACGAGGTCGGACCGGCAGTCGCCGCTTTGGCGTCCGTCCTGATCCCAAGCAAATCGGTTGAAAAGCTGCCGCTTTCCTCCAATGCCGATGCGGGCGCGATCATCACCCAGGAGGGCGGGCGCAGGATCGCCGCGCTCTTCTCGGATGAAAATCCGACGCTCTCATTTCGGGTGAACCGCTCCGGCAAATTTGAAGGAATGGATCTGCTCGGCAATCCGCTGGTCTGGACGGTCTCCGCAGGGAATATCCTTAACATCAAGCTCGGGCGGGCACCGGTCTATATCTTCGATGTGCCGAAAGATTTTGCCCAGCTTCAGTTCCTCAAAGTGAAGGCGCCTTCGTCGCTGTCGGAGAACGGGATTCTGGAAGGCGAGCTTACTTTGCTCAACCCGTTGGACAAGCCGCTTACCGCAACATTGAAGGCAGCGGCCCCGAAGGGTGCCACGATCGAAGTTCCGGACAATGTTGAGCTGAAAGCCGGTGAGGGCAAGACGGTCGCCTTCCGTCTCGACGGACAGAAGCTTGGCCGCCGTACCTACGAGCTGGCCTTCGAATTGTTAGACGGCAGCTCGCAGCTGGGAAAGCTCAGTCATTCGTTTGCTTCGGAAGGGATTATTAATAAAATTCCAGAAGTTGCAGCAAAGGCCGCGCTCGCTGACGGCACCTGGTGGAAAGCTATCGAGCCGACCGTTTGCAACGAGGAGGACCATGTCGTGCAGGGAAAGCCGATCATCGGCCTGCCGGGAGCGCCACACTGGAGCGGTCCCAAGGATCTCTCCTACACGACACGGATGGCCTGGCAGGAAGATGGATCGATCTTCCTGCGCATCGACGTCACCGATGACGTCGTCATGCCCGCGCCAAAGGATAAGCAGGGCCTGTGTTTCCAATACGATTGCCTCGAGATTTTCATCGACGAGCGCGGGCTCGGCCAACGGAGTGATCTTGTGGAAAAGGGAGTGGAGCAGGTGCTGGTGATTCCCAACACGGCAAAGGCTGCGGCCCCATGCGATTTCTGGTATGCCCGGAAAAATCCGACCACCCACGCCGAGTTTGTCGGAGGAGCAACCGCAACCGGATACTGGATCGAAGGGAAGCTAACCCCGGAGCCGGGCACGGGCTTTCGCATTAAGGCCGGCACGCAGTTTGCCTTTGAGGTGATGGTGGACGACCGCGACAGCGAGGAAGTCCCGCGCAAGGTGATCATGGCCCTCCATGGAGATGCAGCCAATGTGACCATGCCGTCGAAATGGGGGAGGTACCAGCTGCAACCATAGACTGCCAACTATTCTTCATTCCGCAGAAAGCATAGCCGCAGATTAACGGGATTTACGCAGATTCAGATTGAGACTCAGAAAAAGATGATGAACCACGAAAATCGCGAAGTGAAGCGCATTTGAGATGATGTCCCCCACGTTGTGAACAGGAGGGCGATGCGCCGTCGGCGCCCACTTTTATCTGCTTCGGAAAAATATGGGACGGCACGGCGGCCATCCCTAGAGATGCCGCCAATGTGAACATGCCTTCCAAATGGGGGCGGTATCAGCTGCAACCTTAACGAAACACTAAGAAACAATAAATTATGATAAAACACCAAATAACATTGGCGATCGTGGCGCTGGAGGCCTTGATTTTATTTGCTCCAGCTCGGGCGATATTGGCCGAGGGCACCCCGGCAGCACCCGCGCCGGGATTAGTGATTCCCGTTGATTCGAAGGCCTTTCAATTTTCGCCGGGCAACTGGACCGGGGATGAAGGGCGCGCCGGAAAAGTCTCCCGCCAGACCTGGTGTCCGGGTGCCTATTTTCGTGTGAAATGGGAAACCCCTGCCAAGAAAATGGTGTCCGTAAAAATTCTGTTGGACACAGCCGGATATGGAACCTCGCTCAAGCCTCCGCTTCTCGCCTACTGTATTGATGGCGTCTGGAAAATAAACATCCCGTGCACGAGCGAAATCAGCATCTCGGAGACGACTTACTGCGGGCAACATGAGCTGAGCGTCTATCTGCAAAGCTCTGAACAAAAGGAACGCTGGGGAAGCGAAGGCAAGAGCGGGCTGAGCGTGCTGCGGGTTCTCGGCGTCGAAGTGGAAGCGGGCAGCTCACCTCTGGCACAAACTCCGGGTTCGAAATGGGCGTTGATCGTCGGCGATAGCATCACCGAAGGGTGCGGGGCCAGCGCGCTCTCGGGCTATTCCCATCTGCTCGGACAAGCGCTCGCTACACAAGGATACGAGTACGGCATGAGCGCCTGCGGCTGGAGCGGCTGGCTCAACAAAGGCGACGTCCCGCCGGGAGATGTCCCCGGATATTATGTCGTCAAAAACTCCGCCAACGGGACTGGCGGCGAGTATGATGACGCAGCCAGTCGCTGGAATAAAATTGATGGGAATAACCATTCCCTGCTCGACTCGAATAAGCGGATTAGCGCCTCTGGTCAAATCGGCCAGGAACCGTCGCTGATCCTGATCAACTACGGGACGAACGATAAGATCAACGGCTGGCCGCCGTCCGATGTCAGCGCTTCCATCGTTCAAGGTCTGGCAGCACTTCGGAAAGCCGCTCCGGAGGCCCAGATCATCGTGCTCATTCCATTCGGCGGATTTTGCGATAAGGAGCTGCTCGCAGCCGTGGAGGTCCATAAAAAGGCGCACCCTCAGGATAAGAAAATCGCGACAATTGATCTGGGCAGGGAAGGCGTCTATGCGAGCCACTCCAAGGACTCTCCTTTCGGTGACCTTCATCCGAATGACCGGGGGAGCGCTAATTTTGCCGCGAAGATTATCCCGCAGGTGATCCGCATTCTGGGAAATCAAGGAAGCCTTTGATCCGCAGCCCATCTATGAATACGATCATTTCAAGTATGTTTTTTGATCCTCTTCATCGCTCCCTTGCCGATTGTCGGTTGCAAGCCGTCGGTTTGATTCTCCTCTGTGTCGCGGCCACCTGCAGCGGCGGCGACCTGCCGGTCCCGTCCCAGCGTTCATTTCAGCGGCTCTGGAGCCTCGGGTCGCTCGATCCGGCCCGCGCGTCGCAGTGGGCAGCCATCCAGCCCGGGGAGTCCAAATTGGAGAGCCTTCCTGTCGCTCCGCTCTACATCCTCCACATTGCCCGAGCCGATCCGGCGAAGCCCAGCAATATGGATTGCTACGAGGTTCCCGAGCTCACGACCGAGCAGACGTTTGTGCCGCGCTTTGGCTCCGGGATGCGGCTGACGTTTATGATCGACCTGGGCCGGGTGATCCCAGGGACCTTGGAGTTCGCGGCGAAAGTCCCCGCTGGGACGAAGATCAGCGTGGAGACCGGCGAGGCGATGGTGCCGCTCAGGACATATCCCGTCGCCCCGGAAGCCAATGGCGAGTTCCAAGTCTTCCGGCCGGTCATCGCCAACTCAGGCTGGACCAGCTTTCGCTTCGCGTGGATTCATTTCGATAACCCATCGGGACCGATCACTCTTCGCCGGATGACCGGTCTTTACCGGGTCTTCCCGAGCAATTACGTGGGGGATTTTTCCTGCAGCGATGAAATGCTGACGAGGATTTGGGAGATGTGCGCCTACTCAGCGCATGCTGTCATGGGACAGAGCGCCGGCCGGCTTCAAACCCTCTGTCTGGACCGTGTGGATCGCTTTCCGTGGATCGGCGATTCGCGAATCATCCAGACGGCGGTGCTCGACGTCTTCGGCCAATACGGCCTCGTCCGTTCCAACCTCGAGGGATTTCTGCCCAAGGGGACCCGGCCCATCCCCGACATCAACAGCATTGCTCCCTACACGCTGGATTGGGCGCTTGCCGCCATGGATTATTACCGGTGCAGCGGGGACGCCGCATTTCTGCAAGGGAGGCTGGATGATCTGACGGCGATTGTTGACAAGTATGATGCGATCTCTCCGCGCTGGGAGGAGATGAAGCGTCCCCCCGATGCTACGCTTTGGATGTTTTTCGATTGGGATAAGCGGATCGGCGTCAAGCCCGACGTCCAAACCGCCGCCGCCTTTGCAGGAAAGTATGTGCAAACCTGCCGTACGCTTGCCGAGGTCGCCACGTTTCTGAACCGCCCCGAAGTCGCGCAACATGCCGCCGAGCTGGCCAAAAAACACACTGATCAGTGGCGCGAATTATTCCTTGGCGGGTGGAATAAAGTCTACGGCCTTCACGCCATCACCAACCTGCTATTGGGCGATGTGTTGACCTCCCCGGAGGAAAAAGCACAAGCGTACGACCGGGCCTTTGCGGACCGGCGCACCCGCTGGACCAATACGCCCTATTTCGGCACGCACGTCCTCTCGGCCTTGGCAAAGGCGGGCCGGCAGGCCGAGGGGATCGAGATGCTCAACGATTATTGGGGGACCATGATCGACGCAGGGGCGACCACCGTCTGGGAGGAGTGGAATCCTACCACTTGCCTTCCCGTCAACGCCCAGCCGCCACAGTTTGGCTGCCCCAACACCTGGGGCGGGCTAAGTTTGATCCAGCCTGCAGGCGTCGGCCCCGTGCGCTGGCTCTTCTCGGAAATTGTGGGCATCACGCCTGAAACGCCAGGCTTCCAGCGCGTGCGCATCGAACCGCACCCGAGCGGGCTAACATGGGCCAAGGGAACAATCGCCACGCCGTTGGGCCCGGTAAGCGTCCATTGGCAAGACAAGCACGAACAGCTCGTCATTTCCTACGAAACGCCTGAGGCTTGCCAGGGCGTCACCGTTGCGGTTCCCAAAGCGCGCCACTACACGCTGGATGGGAAAAAAATCGATCCATCACCCGGAAAGGACGCAACGGTTCTCTTGCGGGTTCCTCAGGGCAAACACGAGATCCGCTGCGAAAAAGTAAAATCCTAATTCAATGCCGCTGGGAGCGCTTTTCAGGGATGACGTCCCCACACGTTGTAAACTGGAGGGCGATGCTCCGTCGGCGCCCATTTTAACTGCTTTCGAAAAATATATCGAACGGCACGGCCATCCCTGCTATGTAGCCCGCATTCCATCCTCTTATGACCACCTCCCCTTTAAATCCCACCCTCTCCAAACCAGAAGCCCTCAAGAAGACCTGGCCCTTTCCATTGCTTCGCACGCATGCCGGTGTGCCTCTGGGCAACGGACGCATGGGCGCGCTCGTTTGGGGTGAGGATCGCTGTTTAAAAATCACCTTCGGGCGTGCCGACTTCTGGGATCATCGAGGCGGCAAATCGTGGACGCCGGAGATGAATTACGCGCATTTGTACGACCTGCTTCAAGCGGGTGATGAGCCGGGGATCCGGCGGATTTTTTCCGAAGCGCCCAGGCAGCCCGGATTTCCTGCGAGGTCGAGCGTCCTGCCGATCGGGAGGGTGGAGCTGCGGTTCCCCGAGGGGACGTCGCTCGTGGATGCTGAGCTGGACCTCCACTCAGCTATTCTTACAGTTCGCCTCATCAAGGCCGATGGGACAGTTTTCCGCCTGGAGCTGGAGCTTTGCCTTGACGCGCCGATGTTGGAAATCCGAGCTTTGGACGGGCTCGAGATCCCTGAGGTCGTCGATGTGCCGGCTTGGGAGTTTGTGGGCGCGCATCTGGAAAGCATCGCATTCCAGCCCCCCGAGAAGTTGCCGGACGGGATCGATGGCTGGTTGCAGAAAACGCCGGCCGACGGGGCGGTTTCCGTCGGTTGGGTGCGCAACGCGACATCCGCCGGGCTGCGGATCGCGGTGACGGTGAGCGAAAGCCTCAGCGAAGTCTTGGCTGAGGCATCTTGTGCGGCGAATGCCGCATGGTGGGAGACCTACTGGGCGAGGGTTCCCAGCATTGATGTGCCAGATCCCTTGTATTCCTCTCTGCTGGCTTACGGCCTCTACAAATTTGCCGGGCTCACCCGGCCATCCGGGGTCGCCGCGACCTTGCAGGGTCCGTGGATCGAGGAATACCAAATGCCTCCTTGGTCGAGCGACTACCATTTCAACATCAACGTGCAGATGTGCTACTGGCCGGCCTACCAATCCGGACTCTTCGACCATCTCATGCCGCTCTTCCGGATGATCGAGCAATGGCTGCCGACTTTGCGCCAGAACGCGAAGCTCTTTGTTGGGATCGACGACGGCTATTTGCTGCCGCATGCCGTGGACGACCGTTGCGGGATCATCGGGGCCTTCTGGACCGGGACCGTCGATCACGCCTGCACCGCATGGGTCGCCCGGATGATGTTCGATTATTGGAACTATTCCGGGGATGATACCTTTTTGCGTGAGACCGCTTTCCCGTTTATGAAAGGCGCAATGCGCGTTTATGAGGCCATGATGGAGCGCCGTCCCGACGGCTCGTTAAGCCTCGCTCTCAGCGTTTCTCCGGAATACCGGGCCGCGGACATGAATGCGTGGGGTCGCGATGCCAGCTTCCAGCTCGCCGCCTGCCACACCTTGGCTGAGGCGCTCGAAAGCGCGGCTGACGCTCTTGGCGAGACGCCGTTGCCGGTCTGGCAGGAGATCCGCGAGCGGCTCCCGCTGGCCAGCACTTGCCTCGATAGCACTTGCGCGGATTCCGCCTACAACAAGCCGGTGGTCGCACTTTGGGATGGGCTGGCTTTGGAAGAGAGCCACCGCCATCACTCCCACCTCGCAGGCATCTGCCCGTTTGATATTTTTGATTTTAAAGAGCCTCGGTGGCAGCCGGTTTTGGAAAATTCCATTCGTCAGTGGCATCGGCTTGGCATGGGGCAGTGGACCGGCTGGTGCCTGCCTTGGGCCGCCATGATTCATCATCGGGCGGGCAACCCTGAGGTTGCTGTTGCGATCATTCACTACTTGGCCTCAGTCTACATTAACGAAGGGCATGGCACCCGCCACGATCCGCTCTTCTCCAACGCGAACCTGGCCAAGCCTCCTGCCCCAGGTGAAATCGGCCATCGGCCGGAGATCATGCAGCTCGATGCTGGAATGTGCGCCACGGCTGCGATTCTGGATGCCCTGTTGCATACCCGCCGCAAAATCCATCGCCTTTTCCAAGGTGTCCCCGCCGCTTGGCGTCATTGTCAGTTTGAAAACATTTGCGTCGAGGGTGGGTTCCGCGTGAGCGCCCGCCGCGGGCCGGGCGAAGTGGAATGGGTTCGTGTTGCCGCCACCCGCAAGGGAACCTTCCAGATCGAGAACCCCTGGCCTAGTGACCTGCGCGGTGACGTGATCAGCCTCTCGCTCGACGCCGGCCAGATCGTAAAAATCCATCCGCATGGCCGGATCGAACATTTCTGACCGTCTCATTGCCCCGTGCGAAGTGCTCCAGGAGAATCGCCGTAGGCCTTCTGAAAGGCCCTGTTCATGTGCGGCAGGTCGGCGTAGCCGCAGGCGGCAGCAATCTCCGTGACGGATAATCGGCTGCTTGCAACAAGCTGCCGAGCCTGCCGGAGCCGAGCCTGCCGGATTTCGGCAGCCGGAGAATGGCCGACGAACCTGGCAAAACGCCTGCTCAGGGTCCTGCGGGAAACGGGGAAGATCTTGAGCAGATCCTCGACCTCGATTTTGTCTCCGGCATGTTCGCGAATGTGGGCGATAACGCTGGCCACCAGATCGTCGCCGTAGACGAGAATCTCCGTCGAGCGCCGCTCGACAACGCCTTGAGGCGCTATGGGCGGGATTGCGTGCGGCGTGCGGCCTGCGATCATCGCCTCAATCATTTCGGCTGCGCGCACCGCAGCTTTTGGAACAGACGCATCGATGCTCGAAATCGGAACCGGACTCAGCCGGCACAGCAGCTCGTGATTGCCGACACCAAGCACGGCGCAGTCCTGAGGAACCCGCAACCCTTCTTGTACGCAGAGGTCAACAACCCGGTTGGCCAGGGCATCGTGAGCCGCCATCACGGCGGTTCCCCGGTCGAGGCCTGCGATCCACTTTCGCAGCCGCTTGATCGAGCCGGATGCCAATCCCCAGTTCTGATCCTGCGAAAACGGGATATCAATCAACTCGCAGTCGCGTCCGGCCTCTTTCAAACGGGCGCGAAACCCCATCGCCCGCTGATCGCTCCAAGGGGTTCCTACCCCGCAAAATGCACATCGCAATAATCCTTTTCCAAGAAAATAATCTGCTCCCAACCGGCCGATCGCCCGGTCGTCGACATTGATGCTTGGCTGCCGGACGGAGCGACCCGGCATCAGGTGGACCCACGGCATCCCCGCAGCGTTGAGCGTCCGGGCCATGCCCTTGTCGTCGATCAGCACGAGAACTCCCGAAATGGATTGGGCCTTGAGCCACTCCCGGGTGTATCGGAAATCCGGCCCGCGCATCGAGAACCGCCACTGAGGATGATGCAGCCCAAATTCGAGCAGCCCCTCTGCAATCTTCGGCTCCAGCAAGGGGGCGCCTCCGAGAAAGACTTCCACCCGGACGACTCGGTCCAGCCCCCTGCTACCCTTTGTCATGGGAAAAAGTTTGTATGGCCTGATTGTACAATGAGGCAGTCTAAAATGGCCAGCCGTTTCTATACGGCGATCCGCCCGCATTGTAGCGTGACTCCAATGAAATTCCAGAACCACTCCAACCTTCGCTACCTCGGCAAGCTGAAACCCCGCAAGAGCACTGACATCGCCTCCTCCCGTCTGGGCGTTGGCTTCGAAACCCTCGATCGGCAAATGTGGGACGCCAACCAGGCGTGGCCTGTCCTTAACGAGCTTGGCGTCAAATGGGCGCGCGTCCAGACCGGATGGGCCAGGACAGAAAAAGAGCCCGGCGTTTACGACTTCGCCTGGCTGGATGAAGTTGTGGACAAGCTGCTCGAACGAGGGGTCGCCCCCTGGCTGAGCTTCAGCTACGGCAACAGTCTTTATACCGAGGCCTCCTCGCCAACGGGAGTCGGCTTCCCTCCGATCCATACCGCCCAGGAACGTCAGGGCTGGCAGAATTATGTGGGGGCGCTCGTCGAGCATTTCCGCGGCCGTGTGACCCACTACGAGGTCTGGAACGAACCGGACCTCACTTCCTTCTGGAAATCCGGGCCCAAGGCCGCAGCCTACGTCGATCTTGTGCGTCTGACCGCCGGACCAGTGCGCGAGAAACAGCCTGACGCCAAACTCATCGGCGGTGCGATCGCCTGGGGGATGACTGCGTGGAGCATCAAGTTTCTGGAGGACTGCATGAAGGCCGGGCTCCACGAGCTGGTGGATATCATTACCTACCACGGCTACAAATCGATTCCCGAACGCCACAGCGCTCAGGAATTGCCAGCTTTCCAGCATGTCCTGAAGAAATATAACCCCTCTCTCGTTTACTGGCAGGGCGAGGCGGGCGTGCAGTCGTATGTCCCGCCCGAAGGAAATTCTGGCGCTCTCTCAAAGATGAAATCCAGCGAGGACATCCAGGCCCGGATGTTGCTGCGCCGAACACTGCTGGAACTCAACAACGGTGCCGGGATGAGCAGCTACTTCCATATGGCGGACTTTGCTCACTATGCGGGAGACGTGCGCACTTATCATTACGGTCTGGTGCGGTTGGAGGATGGCTCGCCCAAGCCATCTTATTATGCCCTGCAGACACTGGCGACCCTGCTTTGCGATCCCATGGAGCCCGCCGCCGGCCGCACGTCCTGCCACATGAGTGTGCTCAGCGACACGAGCGATCCCCGCGCCACGAAGGCCACCACCTGGCATGCCAATTTCGTGCGCGGCGATGTCCCTGTCCATGCCTGGTGGATTCCCGATTCGGTCGAGGAAGATCCGATCGTGCAGCAGATGGAAATGACCTATTGGATGGATAGCGATCTGCGGCTCGAAAATCCCGTGCTGATCGATCCGGTGACCCAGGAGGTCTATGCCGTCACCTGGGAGATGGACAAGCGCACCTGCGCGGAAACGTGGATGGATCCGGATCCCAACGCCGAAGGCGTGCGCGTCTTCAAGCCGCTGCCGATCAGCACGAACCCCCTTATTCTGACCGACCACTCGATCGTGGATCTCATCGAAGAGGAGTTGTCATGATTATGAGAAGATCCATTCACTGGCTGTTAGGAGCGATGGCAATGGCGGGATCACTCCAGGCGCGAGCAGAGGAAGCTGTGACGAAAAAGGACGGTCTGATGATCGTGGAGAACATTTGTTACAGCGAGAAGGCCGGAGGAGCCGGCTTCGGGGACCTCTACCTGCCCGCGCAACCGGAGAAAGCCCGGCCCCTGCTGTTGATTCACGGGGGAGCGTGGAAAATCATGGACCGTTCCCGGGTGAAAATGGTGGCCGAGTTTCTGGCCCGGAAAGGCTTCGCCGTTTTCAACATTGATTACCGTCTGATTCCGCAGGCTGACTATCCGGCCTGTGAGCTCGATTGTCTCGCCGCGGCTCAGTTTCTGCTCGATGGGAGGCATCCTGCGATGAAGCAATTGGACCTGCGTAGTATCGTGCCGCTCGGCCTCTCCGCCGGAGGGCATCTGGCCTTGATGACGGGCCTCAAACTGCCGCCGGGGCAGGTGGCGGGGATTATTGACATCTCTGGTCCTACCGATCTTGCGTCTCCCGAATTACGAAATCTCATGAAGGGCAGCGGGATGTTCAAAAGCCAGGGAGGCGAGGAATATGAGAGCTCGCTGAAGGCCGCCTCCCCGACTGTCATTGCAGACAAAAAGACGCTTCCTCCGCTGTTGGTTTTGAACAACCAGAACGATCAGATCGTCCCCGTCCAGCAGGCTTACAAGATTATGGAAGTGTGGAACAAGTCACAGGCTGACTTGCAGGTCTTTCTCTGGAAGGGCAAACCGGGCATGACCCATGACATCTGGCGCAATGGCAACCTGAACCCGGATCTCCATGTGATGATCGAGCGGCAGATCACCGCATTTCTCGAGACCTTCTTTGTCAAAGCGGATCAGTAAATCCGGATATCCCCGCCTTTGTGGGCCGCCATTCTCATTTTCAAATGAAACTTAAAAACCTAAAAACCTACATTTGCGACGCCTACCGGACAAACTGGGTGTTCGTCAAAATCGAGACCGACTCCGGCCACCACGGCTGGGGTGAAGCCACCTTGGAATACCGCGAGGACACTGTCGCCCAAGCGATCCAGGAGCTTGAGCGTGGGCTGGCGGAACGGGATCTGAACGACATCGAAGCCTGGTGGCAGGACGCCTACCGGGACGCGTACTGGCGCGGCGGCCCGGTGCTGACCAGCGCGCTCTCGGCGGTGGAGATGGCGCTCTGGGACATCAAAGGCAAGGCTCTCGGAGTCCCCGTTTACCAGCTTCTAGGTGGCAAGGTGCGATCTTCGGTTCCGTGCTACGCCAACGCCTGGTTTGCCGGGGCGAAGGAGCCGGCCGAGTTTGCAAACAAGGCGGCTGAGGCTGTTGCAATGGGATACAAAGCTTTGAAGTGGGATCCCTTCGGCTCGGCATTTCGCGCACTGTCCGGGAGCGAGCTGCGCAAGTCTCTTGATGTCGTGGATGCGGTTTGCGCGGCGGTGGGCACTGCGGCTGGAGTTATCATTGAAGCCCATGGACGGTTCGAGCTCCCGACCGCCCGGAAGATCGCCCGCGCTTTGGAGGACTACGATATTCTCTGGCTCGAAGAGCCGCTCATCCCCGGAAACCTCGAAAACTCTGCCCGGCTCCGCGCCGAGACACGGACGCCGTTGTCGCTGGGCGAACGCCTGTATACGCGGTGGGATTTTCGCGAGGTCTTCGAGAAGGGATGCGCGGATTTTATCCAGCCCGACGTCTCGCACGCCGGCGGGATTTGGGAGCTGCGGAAAATCGCGGCGATCGCCGAGATGTGGCAGATCGGGTTTTGCCCGCACAACCCATCCGGTCCTGTGGCCAACGCGGCCACTCTCCAGCTTGCCGCATGCACGCCGAACTTCTCCTACCTTGAGACCATGGCCACCGATGTGGCGTGGCGCGCGGAAGTCGCATCCGAAACCTGCCGGCTCGTGGATGGCGAAATGACCATTTCTGACGCACCGGGCCTGGGGGTCGAAATCAATGAGGAAGCGCTCGGGCGGTTTCCCTACGAGGCTCATGACCTGCGCCACTACACGGGCGCGCTCACTGAGATCCGCCCGCCTGATGCCGCGCAAACATTCTCGCGCAAAACAAAGGAGGCGAAGGCATGAGCGCCGACCAAACGTTTAAGGGAAAGACGGTGCTGGTGACCGGATCGACCCAGAACCTCGGCCTCACCATCGCGGCGAACTTCGCCAGCGCTGGCGCACGCGTGGTGATCCACGGCGTTTCGCAAGACGAGGCCGAAGAGGCTCGCGAAGCCTGTCTCGCCGAGCATTCCGGAGCGGCCATCGAGGCTCAGGGATTCGATCTCAGCGACCAGTCGCGGATCGACGCGGGGTTCTCCGTTCTGAAAGAGCGGGGGCTGATGCCCGACGTGCTCGTCAATAATGCGGGGCTTCTGGGGCTGAGCACCGCTGGGTTTCACGATCAAACCCCGGAGTATTTCAGGCAGCTCTTCGAGGTCAATCTCTTCGCTCCCTTTCGATGTTCACAGCTCGCCGTCCCGGAAATGATCCAGCGAGGAACCGGGGCGATCATCAACATCTCCTCCCTCGCCGGAGAACGCGCCATCTGGGGGCAGAGCGCCTACAGCGCGAGCAAGGCCGCGCTCGATGGATTGACCCGGAGCATGGCTCTGGAACTCGCGCCGATGAACATCCGGGTCAACGCGATTGCCCCCGGCTACGTCTGGACTCCGAGGTGGGACCAGCTGCCAACAGGAGCCGAACAGCGCCGCAAAACCAACACGCCAACAGGGGCTCCCACCGCACAGGAGGAGATCGCCCGCCTGGTTCTCTTTCTCGCCTCGGATGCCGCCCCCACGCTGATCGGAGCACGCCTGGTCATCGATGGCGGACTCAGCATCCAGCAGGTGCCGCGCGATATCTCCGTTTAATCCGACTTGCCCCCATTCAAAGAGCCGTAAAACCAACATCCCTATGTCGCGCCCTTTTTTCACCACCCACTCCGATTACCAAGCCCCGATTGAATGTCTTCAAGGACGCTCTGGTCCGAAAGACCGCCCTTTGATGGCAGTGAGCGAAATCGAGCCAACGATCCTACGTTGGGAAACAGGGCCGACTTCGGATCTGCCGATGGAATTGATTCTGGCCACCACGCTCGAAATCCCCGGTCCTTGCACGAAAGACCTGCACGTTTATCTCGGAGAAACCGGCCAGAAAATCGCCTCTCTGGAGGTGACCTACTCCGATCCTTATCAGATCCTCTCCATTCCGTTGCCGGCTGGAACCCTGCCCACATCGGGGCCGCTGGTGCTGCGTTTACAGCTGGGTTCCGGCGAAAGGCTCTGGCTCTTTGCCCCGGACCCGACGGCCTCAGGTGGACTGGAATATCACACCCCGCACTTGGCCGTATCCAACGGGAAGCCGGACAATTTTCTGGATCGACTCTGTTCGCTTGCCTCCCTTCAAACCTTCAGTTGGAAGGAGGGTTGCATACTTGACGGATTGCAAGCCCTGGCGCAAACGGCACGTCACCCTGAGGCCGCTTCAGCGATGCGGGAACACTTGAACTATTTCGGATACGATTCGGGCAACCTTGTTTATGAAAGCCCCAGCAGCCATCGCCTCGTCAACGAGTTCACCACCATCGAAACCACGCTTCCGTTTGCCCACATCGCTGCGCTCGACATTCAACATCCCTGGATCCAGCTGGCGACCGATTACTGGGAAAACCTGTTGGAAAACAACGGCCAAGTTCATGACCACGACTTGATCTCCAGCGAAGGCGCATATACCGTCGCTTATCCGATGACCGCGATCGGCGTCATGCTCGGCGAGCCGCGCTGGGTGGAGATCGCCGAAAACTTGCTCATCAAGACGGGTGAACACTTGATCCGGTCCGAGGGCATCTACCTGAGGCATTGGCTGGACGGACGTTTCACC
>Ga0194063_10001318_pt1 | contig 16209 bp, 13 predicted proteins | sample SepL3720m_MetaG_FD_155459 | JGI IMG/M metagenome (GOLD analysis project Ga0194063, IMG submission 155459) | Anoxic zone freshwater microbial communities from boreal shield lake in IISD Experimental Lakes Area, Ontario, Canada - Sep2016-L373-20m | ecosystem: Environmental > Aquatic > Freshwater... | reverse complement strand
TTTTTTGGGAGTGAACATGTTCAAAGTGGGGAAGATGGCTTCATCTTCTCACAATCTTATATTTTCAGGCACCCGAAATCGAACGCTCTCCATTCATTGCAATGTGCGAGTCGAATGACAGTGAGCGAAGCCGCAGCGAAGTCGAACTGCCATGCATAATAAAGTGTGAGCGTTCGTTTTTTCGGTGTCTGGAATAGGCATGATTACAGCGCCCTCTTCAGCTCCTCGATCCTCTCCGGGTGGAAGAAATACAAACTCCAGTGCTCGATCACGGGCGTCTGACGCATCAGTTCCATGAAAGCTGCCTCCCGCTCGATGGCCTGATCGGGGTTATCTTCGGGTAATGCATTGAGGGAACGGGCATTTTCGGTAATGACGAGAACCTTCTCTCCCGGTTTGACGACATTGAGGTTGATCTTGGCCTGCTTGTCGCGGTATTGGGCTGAGCGAAAATATGCGAGATCACTGTAGCGTGAGGCGATACGTAGGTGCAGTGCGTTATTCTGGTTATGAATCTCGACGAGAGTCTCTTCGAAGAGGGCATTGCGATAGAAGGAGATGGCCAGTCCGAAGGCCATCAGACCCACGACGGTGAGTCCCACGACGATCGTGAGCTGCTTACTGAGGGGTTCGAGATGCTGGTATGTCACGATGTGAGCTTACGGAATATCTCCATAACAGTTCAATGGTGATATTGTGACATTGCTCTATTGTTCTATTGTTGATAGGAAATTCTGATCATCACGCTTGCGAACAATGTAGCAATGTAACAATGTAGCAATCGTTGAATTCCCTGATTTTTTTACATTCATCTATGATCATCTACTGCAGTGGCATCGGCGGCATCGGGCTCAGTGCTTATGCGGCATTTCAGAAGCATGCCGGTCATACTGTTCTCGGGAGTGATCGAGCAGATTCTGTGCTGTTGATGGACTTGCGTTCTCAGGGAATCGGTATCTTTCTCCAGCAGGATGGTTCGCAGATTCCTTCCGATGCCGATCTCTTCGTCTATTCGGAGGCTATCCCTGCATCCAGCTCGGAGCGTGTCCGTGCTGCGGAGCTGGGTATTCCCCAGAAGACGTATTTCGAAGCACTCGGGGAACTCACGATGCCTTTTCGCCTCATTTCTGTTGCGGGGACGCATGGCAAATCTTCCACGACTGCCATGGCCGCCAAGGTGCTCATGGATTCTTCTCTCGATCCTTCGGTGATCGTCGGGACGAAGCTCAAAGATCTGGGCGGGCGCAACTGGAGATACGGCAAGAGTACCCTCTTCGTCGCCGAGTCCTGTGAGTATCGTCGATCGTTTCGCTTCCTCCATCCATCGATCATTCTTCTTACGAATGCGGACGGGGACCACTTCGATTACTACACATCGCAGGAGGATTATGAGTCCGCCTTCATGGATTTCGTGAAGAGTTTGCCGGATGACGGTTTGCTGATCACACATCTATCGGATCCGGCGTGCGCGAAGATCGCAGCGCTTGCGGGGAGAAGGACGATCGACGCTGATCTGGAGACGCTTCCTGAGCTTTCTGTTTCTGGTTTACACATGCGAAAAAACGCACAGCTCGTCCTGTCACTTGCCGGTGAGCTGCATCTCTCCCGACCGGAAGTGCTCTCTTCACTCAGGGCGTTCTCTGGTACGTGGAGGAGGATGGAGGTGCGTGGGACGCGGAGTGACGGCGTGACCGTGGTCGACGATTATGCGCATCATCCCGCCGAGATTCGCGCGACTTTGCAGGGCATGCGTGAGCAATTTCCCGGACGACGACTGGTCGTTGTCTTCCAGCCGCACACGCATGATCGGACGCTGAAGCTCTATCAAGATTTTCTGACAGCGTTCACCGGAGCGGATATGGTGATTATTTCGTATGTGTATGAAGCGCGGAGTGATCGAGATTCCGGGAAAGTCGATCTTCCACGATTCATTGCTGATCTCCAGAAGGGGAGCGGTGTGCAGGTTATCGACGGTCACTCTCTTTCGGAGATTGAGCAAAAGCTTCGGCAAGGAATTTTGAAATCTGATGATGTTCTGATCACGATGGGGGCGGGGGATGTCACGGAGTTGGCGGGGAGGATACTTGGTTAGAGTGATGGGGAACTGAGGTTGGAGAGGTTTGGAAAAGGTTAGAGAAGCTTGAAAGGTTGTTTCACGAGAAACCTTTCAGGCCTTCCTAACCTCTTCAATACCTTCCAAACCTCAACGCTTCACCGATTTCCGTGCATCGGGAGCTGACGAGGAATTTCCGTTGATGAAGATTCCCATGGCTGTGGAGACGATCTTCGCCATTTCTGCGCGGGAGATGGGATCTGTCGGTCTGAAGATGGATTGACCATTGCCGTCTTTGGATCCTGAGACGAGACCCTTGAGCGCCGCAGTTTCGACACAATCGGCATAGGGCATCGTGCGGCTCACATCCGTGAACATCGTTCCCAGCGGCCATTCACGCGGTACACGCAGTGCCTGGAGGAAAGTCGCGACCACTTCGGCGCGCGTCGCGGGACGATCGAGATCCACCGAGCGATTGAGGGTGATTAGCCAGTCGCGCTGTTCGGCAGAGGCGATGAATGGCGCATACCATTTGCCGGCAGCTCCACTGTTTTCCGGATCTGCAGTCATAGTCGTCTCGTCAATACCGGCGAGACGGTGGGCGATCTTGGTGAGGGTGGCGATCGTCACAGAATCGTTGATCCCGAACTTCCCGGTGGGTTTGCCATTGGCATCCGCATACCCCGTCATGACTTGTGTCTCGATAGCAGAGTGCACGGGTTCTGAATACCACTGATTCAGTGGAACATCGTCGAAGGTGACATTTTGGCCATTCACAGAGGCCGAGACGAATTGGAAGGATTTGTCCAGAGACTGTTGCTGCGGAAGATCTTTCAGGGCATCACACACGAGTTTGACGGAAAGGACGAGGCGCTCATCCTCCACGAGGCGTCCGGATTGCGGTGGGGGCGTGGGGCATCCGCTGATTTCTTCGAACGTGAGCGTATACAGACCGATGGGCATGGGGTCGTAGAACACCGGGGTGTTGCCGAAGTAGCGGGTGTTGTTCGGACCGTTGAGTATAAAGGGAAAACCAGGAGGATCGCTGCTGACACTCACTTTTCCGGAGCTCACCATGGTGAGGAGAATACGGAAATCGATGGTATCGCCATCGCGGAGATCGAAGGCGATCTGTGGGTTGGAATTCGTGGAAGTCGTACCATTGAGGGTCTGCGTGACTGCGGCAGCCATGCCGAACGGAGCGATGATACTCAAGACGTAGTGCCCGGCAGCAGCATTCTGTACGACGAACGTCCGATCATTGACGACGGTCTTCGACTCATCGGGTCGCACCAGCGTCCATTGGCTGACTACATCGAGCCCCTGCGGGGATACTTGCTCGACGGAGATTGTTCTCCCTGCTGTTTGCGCTTGTGATTGGAAGAGGATTCCCGCGAAGGTGAGAACAGCAATGGCCAGGAACGTGGGGAATTTGCGGAGCATCATGAGCATTGGGAAAGACGTTTCAAGTTTTGCGTAATCGTGGACAGGGAGCAATTGACGGGGAGCGGACTTAGGACTGAGGATGGAAAGGAAGGAAATGATGGAAACGAGTGAAAGGAATCCTTTCCATCTTTTGATTCTTTCAATTCTTTTCCATCCTCCAAAAAAACCGGGGAGCATCCGCTCAGTCCCCGGTTCATTGATTTCTGAAATGGTGATTACGCCTTTTGGGTCTTGCGCACTGCTGCAGCCAGGATTGTTGTCACGGCGAGGCTGAGGGCGAGGAAGAGGAGGTCGAAGCGCACTCCCGTCTGGGGGAGTGCGGTGACGGTGTTGATGGAGGCTTGCGCGGTCAGGATATTGCCTTTCTGAGCCAGGTCATTAGCCGATACGCGGGCGTTCAATGTCAGAGATGTTCCCTGAGCCAAATTCTTTGCAACAGTCATCGGGACCGTGACGGTCCAGAATTTTCCTACGAGGATCTCCGGGATCTGCCAAGAGACGATCCCACCATCCACTGCTCCGTTGCGAAGAGCGGGCGAGATCAATTGTAGAATGGCAGGATCGACTTGTCCGCTGACGATCACGCCATGCACACTGCGTGTCCCCGTATTCTTTACCGTAATGGTGAAGCGGGCGATGGACCCGGGCAGAGCCTCTCCCTGTTGTGCGGCTGTCCAAATGCTCACGGTGCGTCCCGTGTTCGCATCAATGGATGCGGGAGCTTGAGGTTGCGATGAGATCGCAGAGGAGGAGGACGAAGAAGCGACGGACGAGCAGGTGAACTGTCCGAAGAACGTCAGAGAGGCTCCCGGAGCGAGTGAGCGTTGCTGCTGCCCCATCGGACCACAGCCGACCATGCGGGAGTAGGTGACTTTGATCAGGCCGGACGGGAGATCGGTGAAGGTCTGAGGAGTGGTGCCGGTGAGACGGATCATGCCGCTGACGAGCATCTCGAACGCCACACCGCTCGGTTCGCTCGTGACGGTGACGGTACCGGAGTACGAGTAGGTGATGACTGCGGTGTACGTTTGGTTCGCAGTAATCGGGAAGCTGAAGATGCGGTCGTGGGATGTCGCCACTTCCGTCGTTCCATTCATGATCACCGTCGTAAGGGAGGCATCGGAGTTCTTGGGGGTGATGCTGAAGGTATAGGAGCCGACCTCATTCACCGTCACATTCTGCTCCGCAGTACCGTTCGATTTCTCCACGGCTCCACTGGGGGCGGTGATCGTCCATGAGCCGAAATCGCCGACAGGCTCTTTCTGCGTAACGATGATGGTGCTGGCGAAGGCCGGTGTTGCACCGAGGAAACTCAGGACAGCGGCTGCACCGATGAGCATCGGGCGGATCCGAGAGAGGGTAACCATAGAGAAGAGGGGAAACTTTGCCCGGTTGTGGGCAAAAGGGGAGTATTGAAACAGGTATGTTTAATACTGTCAAATACTTCTTGCCGAAATTTGGTGACAGCGTGCATTTGTATTCTGCGTGTGTCGCATGGCCAGAATGGCCATGCTCCGATTACCACGCTTCCTTCAATCCATTCCTCCATATCTCCTGCAGCTTCGCGAGAGGTTCACTGATCAATGTCGTCTCGCCTTTCCTGATAATGAAGCTTGAGTCAGCGAGGGTTTTGCCGATGACGGTGAGGGGAACTTGCAGGCGCTTGGCTTCTTTCTCCAGCTGCGCGAGATGGATCTCGTTGATTTCCAAGAGGAAACCTCCTGTTTCACTGAAGAGTGTGGTGTCATTGCGCAGTGTTCCGGTGACTGACTCGATATCCACGTCGATGCCCGTGGTTCCTCCCTTCTTTCTCTGAGGAAGCGTCATTTCCAATAATGCCATTGGGAGGCCTCCTTCGCTGATATCGTGACTGGCGAGGGTGAGACCGTCCTGGATCGCCGTCGTAATGAAGGCGATTTCCTGACGGAGATCCTCCGCATCCGGTTCCGGAACGTTCGCTCCGAGGAGTGCATCACGCTCGCTCCCGGAAAGTTGCTCCAGGACATCGTAGTAGAGCGATCCGCCGCACTCGTTTTTGCGCTTGCCGAGGAAGAGCAGGAGCGAACCGGATTCCTTGATCTGCATGGTGACGGCCTTGCGGGCATCCGGCATCACACCGATTGCGCACACCACGGCCGTGGGGTCGATGGCGCTGCCATCAGGTTTGCCGTTATACAGACTGACGTTGCCCGAGATGATCGGGACGGGGTTGCCGCCGATATTCACGCCGCGTGCGATGGCGGCTATGCCGTTCACCCCGTCCTCCAGCGCTCTCAGCTGTCCGGGGATCTCAGGATTTCCATAGTTCAAGCAGTCCGTGAGTGCACGGGGTGTTGCTCCAATCGCAGCGACGGAGCGCAGGGTTTCCGCTGCTGCATTCATTCCCTGATGATAGGCCGAGATGCGTCCATAGCGTCCGTTTCCTCCGGCGGCGAAGGCGACTCCTGTCATTCGTTCATTCTCCGGAAGATCATTCCAGCTGTCGTGCTTCCCACTGTGGACGTAGCTCTGCAAATCCTGGAGAGGAGCGACGACACTCGCATCTGCTTCACCCGCTTCGATCACCGTATTGCCGATGACGTCCTTGTCGTAGTGTCGGATGACGGGTTCTTTACTGGCGGCATTCGGATGACGGAGTAGAGCAGTGAAAATCTCGGCCATCGTCCAGGATTTCTTCTTGAGTGAAACGGTATCGCCAGTACAGATGAGAGCCGGTTCCGTCCGCTTTTCTGCAATGATTTCCGTTGGTCTGGTGTATTGCAGTCCGCAGGTCACATCGAGAGCCTTGGCTTCGCAGAGAATGTCTCCGCGGTACGTCAGACGAAGCATCGGCTCCACGGTGACCTTGCCGATGCGGCTCGCCTGCGCATTTTTTGCGATGGCGGGGAGATTCCAGTCTTCGTTGTAGTGCCGGAGGATGTGCTGCGTGAGCGATGGATGGCAGACCCAGCAGAAGCGCTCCTGTGTTTCTGCACAGGCGATCACTTCGGGTGGGAGATCGGGGATGGAAATATGGACACTCCCGAGATCGATGTCCGCTCCGAAATTTTTGTTCGCCACCTGCTCCACGCTTGCACAGACAACGCCGCCTGCTCCCAAGTCCTTAAAGCTCACTTTTCCGAGGTGGCCATTCTGGACGATCCAGTCGAAGAGGGCGTAGGTGGAGGCGAGGATGTGGCGCTCGAGGAAGGGATTGGGTTCCTGCACGGCTCCGCTGTTCTGTTCTTTCTTTTCCTCTTCCATGGAAGTACTCGCGAAGGATGCACCACCGAATCCGCTCCTGTCGGTGGGCTTGCCGACGAGGATGATGTCGTACCCTTCTTTCCCCGCTTCATCGGGGACTTCGCTGTGAATGACCTCGTCTTCCCGCACGATCCCGAGTGCGATGGCATTCACGAGGCAGTTGCCGTTGTACGAAGCATCGAAAACCGTATCACCTCCCAGATTCGGGATGCCCAAGGGATTGCCGTATCCTGCGATGCCCCGCGCCACTTCCCTGGCGATGGTCTTCGTCTCTTCGGTTTGCAGATCTCCGAGGCGCAGGTTATCCATGCACCCGATGACCCGTGCTCCCATGCAGACGACATCGCGGACCACGCCTCCCACTCCCGTCGCTGCTCCTTCGTAGGGGACGATCTGAGACGGATGATTGTGGGATTCATGCGAAATGACGAGCCCCCAGCGTTTGCCGGCGGGACCGTCGGTTATCGCCACGATGCCACTGTCTTCGCCGGGCCCCAGTATCACATTCGGTCCTTCCGTCGGGAAATTCTTCAGAAATCTCCGGGAGGATTTGTAGCTGCAGTGTTCACTGCCCTGTATTCCCCAGATCGTCGCTTCCACAATGGTCGGATCGCGTCCGAGGAATCCGCAGATTCGCCGTGCCTCTTCGACGGTCAGTCCGATACCGTGCTTCGAGAGGAGTTTCTTCAGTGCTTTATCATCGCTAGCCGTGAAGGGTAGGAGCGCTGAGGAGGGAATCATGTGCGGGTAGCATAGAGAATGCGGGGGGATCGGGAAAGACTTGCTTGGGAAATGAGAGCATCATTCGCTGTGCCAGAGAAACCTTGCAAATTTGTCATACGGCTTCACATTATAAACAGCATTTTTTGGAGATATGCTTCATTACACAATACCGGCGAAGCTACGCCGATATTTGAGGATAGCTTCCATCAACCATTGATGATGTTTTTATTGCGGAGCCGTATCACAGTGAGCCGTGTCGAACTGTGACAAATTTGCAATTCTCAAGAGGTGTCATGGTTCGCTTCGTCCCGCTCAGGACAGGCTCGGCTCACCATGACACTTTATAAATAAGATCTTACTAAGCCTTCTTCCGTCCTATGATGATGAACGCAATTATACCGCCCAGAATGATCAGCCCAAAGATCAGCGAGAGCGTCAGAACGTAGGCAGTGGATGATGATGGTTGAGCATTCACCGGAGCCGCAAATGGATCAATTGCAGGAAACTCAGGCGCTGCGGGGAGAGTCGCTTCTGTAATGGAACTTTTCTCGAGAGAACTTTCGCTACTCAGTGCAGCTTCATCTGTGGATGTGCTCGTTGGAGCGAAGGGATCGGCAGAGAAGTGGGGAGGAAGCTTCGAAGCACAGGTACTCCCCTGATCCAGTGAACCATCCGGGCAAAAATGCACGGTCTTTCCATAGAGCATCGGTGCAGGACAGGCAGATTCATCTTTTCCTCCGCAGTGTTCGACGGAGATGGTGATGGGGACGATAGTACCATCTGGGAACAGCGCATTGAGGCCATCCGGCCGGAGATCTGCCATACCGATTTCGACGATGACCTCCGAAAGCGGGTCCTTGCGGAAGGTGTCCAGCGAGATGCCGGTAGCTGTAAAATTTTCGCTGATGGTCGTCTTTTCACCCGTTGCCATTTGGGTGAAAATTCTGTCTCCTGCTTTCACCGTGACGGCGAGACCGGAAAGAAGCATGCGGGGGAGGACGCAGTGCTGGCGTTGCAAGGTTTCCGCTGTTGAAGAAACAGTGAATGTTCCATCGATGTTGCGGAACAGATGCAAACGGAGAGCGGTTTCTCCTTCCGGAGGGCAGAGAACGTCGGAGTTCAGCTGAGCCGGAAGGGGATTTGAGGGCGCATTGTCGGCGAAAGCAAGTAGCCAATTCATCCATCGGATATTCACTGGCTGAAAACCTTGCGGAGGTGCAGCATTTCCTTCCCAATGGTTACGCATGAGGGAATTGTACGTGGGACGAATATTCGTTTCGTTGTAGCTGCATCCCCGGAAAGCAAATACCTGCGGCGAGCTGGGGAGCTGGCATGCCGCTTCGAGATTGGAGGGGAGTAAGTCCGACCACCAGACCGATCGCAGAGCGCTGATAGCAGAAAGACAATATTCCTGTGCAGACTTTTGAGCATTCCACGTAGGGAACATCCAGCCTGGTGCGCAGTTCGGAGGGGCATTATTGTCCATAGCATTTTTTTCAGTGTATTCATCTGCCAGTCCTCCGAAGAGGTGACCTAATTCATGGACAAAGACTCGCTGATTCGCATCGAAAGATGTGTAGTAATTTTTTCCAATGCACGTTCGATTTCCGAATACCGTCGTTGGTCTGCAGATGTCGTCTCTGAGGTCGATGTAAAAGGCATTCTCTAGTGCAGGACTCGTGCACTTCTGCGAGCTTTCGCAGGGACACATGGTTTGAGGATTAGAAGGATTGAGTGGAGCCGCGTCTTTGAAGTACCAGAATTGAAGTTTATTTTGATTCCCTACGGTGGCGAATGGTGCGTATTGTTGCAGAAGGGTGACCTGAGCTTGGGCCTCAGTAAGGTTCGTATCTCCGACGAAGCGGATGACGACATTCACTTTATTGGCCGTAGGATCTGGATTGCCATTTTCGTAGAGCGGGAGACAGTCAGGTCCTTGCGATGAGCTCGCTTCCAATCCCAGCCACTTCGCGATCACGTAGTAGACGGTTTTCTGTTTCTCCTGACCGCCAGTCCGATATGGTGGAGCACTCGAGGAGGATGCTTCATTCACCGTGCAGGTTGTCTGGCAGAGCGAGCGATCTTTTGTTGCGACACCCGAGTACAGAGAGAGAAGCTTCCCATTTTGCAGAGTGTTCACCTCGCTGCAATTTTGGGCATCACTGAGAACCATCGGTTCGCAGGAACGCACAGTGGTATTGCAGCAGTAGCGGAGTTTCTTGCCTACAGGGCATTGATCATTACAGCTCTCTTTTGCGAGATTTTGCGTATCTCCCTTGAAGACTGTTTTGAAGACGATGGGCACATCGTTGATGCTCGGGAATATGGAAGGAAGTTTCGTGGCATCATTCCACGGACAGATAGGAGCACCCTGAGCAGGCGATGTAAGAGAAGAGCAGGTGACTCGCGTCGAAGGATCTCCTGTTGGCTCATCACAGCAGTAGAGAAAGGGAAGAGAAGAAGGAGAAGATTTGGGGGATGAATTTCCTCCAACTTTGACTGAGGCGGAGCTGATCGGAGTAGAGGAAATTGTTGGTTTTGATGCTGCAGGGGCTGAGGACTTTTGTACATTCTGAGCAGATGCAGGTATGGGGGGAGAGGCATCAGGATAGCAACAACACTTTTGTTGTGTATTGCTGTCCCAAGCAAGCGGCATGCTGTTTCCTCCTGTCAACCAAGCGAACAATCGACTGAAGAAGGATGAGGATGTCTGCAGAGTTGGGGAATTCATCTCCATGAATGATGGACCGCAGAAGAATGCAGGAATACATCCGATGGGGCAGCCGGTTGGCGCGGAGGAAGAAGCAGGGGAGGGTACGAAGGGCGCGGATGATGCGCTGCTTGGCTTCGGACAAAGCGAGCAGGACTTCACCTCTTTTCCTCCGATAATTGTTGAACAATTACTCTTCGCCATCGGGTAACAGTTTCCTGTTGGACTGCAGCAATTCACCTGGGGATCAGGCTTCTTGCAGGAGTAGGGGCAGGAAGTGAGATTCTGGACCGGCGAAACCCATCCTCCATTCTTCGTGCATTCCGTGGAGGTCATCGGTGAAGTATCGCATGTTTCATTGGCGTTACAGCAATACACCAGTGATGCACTCGATGCGATGTTGGAGTGATTGGTATTGGCACACGCCTCACAGCTCTGCAGCCCCGTCACACTGATGCTAAACGGGACACAGCTGCCAGGGTCCTCTCTATTGGCATTGCCACATGTTGATTGTCGTGCTGCAGTGTTTGGGCAAGACCAAGTATTCAATCTCGGATCTTTATAGCAGGTGAATACGAGAGGATCATCGTTGATTGCCTGAGAAGAAATGATGTTGATCGAGGAGGCAGGAGAGGATGAAGTCGAGGAAGGCGGATTGGATGAAGAAGAGTAAAGGGAAGAGCTTTGTAGAGATGATGAGTTTTTTGAAGATGCGGGAGAGGAGGGTGCAATGGACGAAGAAAATGGAGACGAGCTTTTCTTGGAAGACACAGTGATGGAAACTGATGAAGCGGTGGAGAACGCGGATGAATAAGAGGATATAGGAGCAGAAATCGACGTTACTGACGAAAGAGTGGAAGCCGAAGAGGGGGGTTGGGAGGATGGAGTCTTCGATGCAGAAGAGACCGGGAAACAGCTGTCCCAGTCACATTCACAGTATCCTTTCACTGAACACCCCGGTGAGTGACAGCATCCGTCCATTGCAGGATCATCGTTACATTCATTATAAGTACCGGGAGTGCATGCTCGAGGGGAGAACGTGTTCGTGGCAAAAAGAGAAGAGGTATTTTGCGTGAGCAGCTGTGCATGCTGAAAGCTGCCGAGAGCTGCGGAAATACACAGGAGGAAGGCCGTCGTGACCATTGCGATGAGCGGGCGTTTCTGGGGCACGGTTCTTAGTGTAGCAGTGGGAGCGTGATTGGGAAGGGTGTAGCATTGATGTGTGTTCCTCATCGCACTCCCGATTATCACCGCGCTTTCTCTCTTTTCTCCTCCTGTGTCTGCATCGGGACGTGTGCTTTCAGTTATCCAGCAGGCTGTAGTCGGCACGGAGAGATCGTACCCTCCGGGCACTCAGCGTATAGAAATGCTTACCCTGAAGTTCACGGCTTCCTGCGATGGGAATGTGAACGTGCAGACGCTCACCGTACGGCACCGAGGTGCGGGTGATCCGTCGGATATCAGTGCACTCTCCGTCTTCCGTGACGGGCAGAGGATATCGCACGAAGAGATACTTTCAGCACATGATGGTCGATCGACTCTCCGTCCGGATTCCCTCATCATCCCGTCGTGCTCTTCCGTCACGATTTCTGTTCTTGCCAGTCTCGCTCCCTCCGCTGCGGCGAATGGTCGTCATGCGCTGATCATCGATCGTCCCCAGGATATCGGTGTCCTGGAGAAGGACGTTTCCATTTCTCTCCAGCGTCAGCTGCCATCTGTGGTGCAGTCCGTTGGACCGTATCAAGGAGGGGTGACCATCGAGACCCTTCCCTCGCTTCTCCCCCTCTGGTACGGCAATCATCGGATGCTCGCGCGTCTGCTGGTGACGGTGGATGCTGTCCATGATCAGACACTGCAGTCCATTCTTCTGACGAATGACGGATCCGCTCGAGGCATGGATCTTCAGCATCTCGTGCTGCAGCGTACCTCCGGAGAACTGGTGACCGGAATCGTCGATCGTTTGAACGGTCGCTTGCTACGTTTGACGTTCGATCCTCCGCTGAAGCTCCCACGATCGACGATCACACTTTTCTCTCTCTCTGGAGATATTCGGGCGAGCAACCGCAGATCTGTTCATTTCATCATTGCCGCTCCATCTGATGTTCTGGCGACGTCGTCTTCATCCCGTTGAATGTCATCGTTCTTCGATACGGCTCGAAATGACATGGATCACTCTGGCTCGGAAATGAAACGGCTCACCATGACACTTCTTTTCTATGCTCTCAATTGTCTTCGTCACTCATCACGAGCATACTGCGCGGGATTCCTTCTCTTCATTCATGAGGTTCCCGCGGATATCAGCCCTCCAAGTGCTCTCCGTCCTCTCGACCTTCGTTTTGATTTCTTGTAATCGCGGACCAGTCGCTCCCATCATCGCCCCCGAAGAAGTCCTTCGTCGTGCAGCGCAGAGGAGTCAGGAGCTGGATTCCGCAAGCTTCGTTGTCGATAGTACATTCACGGTCACGGGTGGTGTTTTTCCCGTTTCCGGATCAGCGCAGCTCAAGGGCGTTCTTCATGAGGGCGGGAATGCGATGCAGCTTGTCACCACCATGGATGCGGTGACGACGGCTCTCGATCCTTTGGGACAGAAGATCAGGATGATTGGTAAGGGGGATGTCATTATGATGAAGGGACAGGATGTGTATTTCCGTATGCAGGATTTTTCTACCACTCCGGATCAGACGCTTTTTCAGAAGGATCTGCTCGCGAGGATGCTCGGGATGTGGTGGCATGTTCCCGAAGCGAAAGCAAATCCCACGCCGCTTACAGGAGGTTCGCTCACTCCTTCTCCTTCACTCCTGCGGGCTCAATCTCAGGTAGTGAAGGTCCTCGCCGATGAAGGGACGGCATCGATCGATGGCCGGACGGCCTATCACATCAGCGTCGGTATCGATCAGGACAAGCTCATGCAGTTTCTCGAGGCATCTGCGCGCGCCAAAGGCGAAGCTTTTGACCAAGACGCTACGACCAAGACGCTCCTACCGCTCGTTGCGACAGGGCAAATGTGGGTGGATAGCGATACCTTCTCTCTCCTCCGTGTTTCTTGGACGGTCGATGCCCTCGTAGAGGAGGTGGGTGGGGGCGTCGTCAGTGGAACGTTGAACGTCGGTTTTTCCGATTTCAATACCGCACCGCCCATCATTCCTCCCACCGATGCACAGGAGCTTGCCCCTGGAATCTTCCCCGGCTCTTTTCCAGTGTCTTCCGACACTTCCTCCGCTTCCTCTATCACATCTGAAGGCTTTTCTTCTTCTCTCTCCGATCAGTAATGGTTGATGTTTCCCGTCCTGTCGATGGCATCGTTGCAGCTTCTGGAGTTTCTCCAGCTTTTCCAGCAGCGGTGAATCCTCCAGCAGTTCCTGTTCCCTCCATTATCCCTCAGAAGGCTGGTACCAGTTCCGTTCGTACAGTGCTTCTCCTCATCCTTGGTGTTCCGTACGCCCTCTATATCTTCTGGTGCTTCTTCCTCCTCGCATCTTTTCCTGATGTCACCGGTGTGCGGGACGGTCTCATCCCTTTGGGAACACTGAGTTGTGCGGTTGCGGCGATCGTTCTCCTGATGATAGGCGGAGTGGCTTTGATGCGCATTCGTGATGTGACTGAGGCCTCTCCTGTTCGCAAAAAGTTGGCACTGATTCGTGTGGTGATCCTGATGCTCCCCGGATTGTCCTTAAGCTTAGCCGTCCCCGTCGCCATTACACGGGAGCCGCCTCTCACACTCATTGTCGTCTCTCCGGGGAGCGCACAGGACTTCGTCGCACCGCTCTCCGTTACCTTTAGTGTCCAGGATGCGGAAGCCATTCTGGCCCGTCGCAAGCTCATCGCTAATGCTGTGCGCTGGGATTTCGAAGGAGACGGCAAGATTAACGAAGAAACCACGGGGACAGGAGCGACGGCTTATTACGGCAAGCAGGGAACGTATGTGGTGAGTGCCACGATTGTCCTCAAAGATGGGCAAATGCGGACGATTACGCGCACTCTCTCCATCCCGCAGTCGGTCTTTTCTGTGGAGCCTGCTTCGCCCATCGTGGATGACGCAGCACATTTTTCGATTGCCGGACTTTTGCCATCAGAGGAATTGGAGAGCGCGACATGGGATTTCGGCAATGGTGATCCTCCTGTGACCACACAGGAAATGGATGTCGCTCATACCTTCTATGCAGAGGGAGAGTCGAAAGTATCCGTAACTGTGACGATGACGAACAAGGTTCAGCAGACATTCTCTAGGGCAATATCTATTATCACCTCTCCTCCACAACCATTCCCGGTTACCTTCGATTCGTCTCCATCGCATCTCATCGGTCCTCCGCCCTTCGGCGCACTTTTTAACATTACGACCGATGAGCCCGTCCGTATCGTTCTGTGGAATTTCGGTGACGGAGGAGACGCACGCGGGGATCGCGTCGGACACACCTTCACGAAGCGCGGCGTGTTCACCGTCACTGCGGAGGTCCGCGCTGTCAGCGGGAAAGTGGCGATGATTTCCAAAGTCGTGCGCATCGCCGAGCAGTTGCAGCTTCCTGATCTTACCTTCAGCGGTAATCCCGATGTAAAAGGCGGGAAGATCATCGGAGAGGTGCCCGTGATGATTGACCTGAAGCCGCGCACGAGCATGCCACTCATCGATTTCCAGTGGGAGGCCCCCGAAGCGACTACCGTAGGATCCCTCAAAGATTCGGTGCAGGCTGTCTATCGCAAGGAAGGGACGTATACGCTCACACTCCTTGCGCAGGATCCCGATGGCAAAGTTCTGCGCAATCCCATCACGGTTGAAGTCTTGCCGCTCTCCTCGCAGGTGGCGATCCTCATGGATCCTGATGGCGGCACCGCTCCTCTTTCTGTCCGATTCGACGCCTCCGAGACCGTCATTCCCAATGAGACCATCAGCGGTTTCGAGTGGAAGTTCTCGGATGAGAAGGACTCTACTGCGCATCAGGAAGGAGCTAACGTCACCCATGTCTTCAAGAAGCAGGGAACGTACGATATCGGCGTGAAGGTGCTCACGACCAGCGGCAAGGAATTCTACGCCTCCAAAACCATCGTCGTTCGCGCTCCCTCGCTCGACGCGTGTATCGGTGCCAGCCGGACAGAAGGCAAGGCTCCTTTGGGTATTCAGTTCACGAGTGATTGCTCGACGGCGACGGATGCAGCCATCTATTCTTGGGACTTCGGCGATGGATGGACGAGTGATGCCAAAGCTCCCACACATGACTTCCAGAAGCCGGGGACGTACACTGTGATTCTCACCCTCAAAGACGGCACCGCTTCCGCTGTCTCTGATCCTCTCTCCATTACCGTTCAGCCATGAAGAAACGCACACGCTCCGCCGTCCGCATTCTCGCCATTCTCGCCGTCCTGGGGATCGCTCTCACGGCGATCGCGCCGATGTTTGGATAGCATTTCGACATTCTTTTCATTGAGAGATACGTACAATGGATGCTACAATGTATTTCTGACGCAATAGTACCATTGCTATTCCACCTCTGCCCTCTTACGCTTTCACTGCTATGGGTTTCCAAACTTCCTATCTCTACGCAACACCCACCTTCCTCAGCGGAATGGCAATGACGTTGGATCTGGGAGCAACGATGTCTCAGTACAATATCAGTCGCACACCCGAAGAGGCCGATGCGAAGGCCATGAAAAGTGATTGGCAAGCCACGGGCAACGATATCCGTTTCGCGATGAACAGCTATGAGTAAACATAATCAGAATATTCCTCATAATCATCTGGTTCGGCAGGAGCAGACAACTGTTGCATATTCCGGCCCTATCCCGCATCCGAATGACTTGGCGCGGTATGAGGAGATTCTTCCCGGGGCCGCAGAGAGAATCATGAAGATGGCAGAGCTGCAGGCGGAGCATCGCCGTGCTTTGGAAATTCAGTCATCACGTCCGGCGTGAAAAAATCTGAGCAAGGATTGGTTTTTGGAGACTGGTAACTTTTTTGGTTGGTGACCGAAGCTATGAAATGGCTTGTGTATAATGAAAACATACTCATATTTCCTTCCCTTTATTCACTCATGAAAAAAAG
>Ga0194063_10001317_pt1 | contig 16213 bp, 14 predicted proteins | sample SepL3720m_MetaG_FD_155459 | JGI IMG/M metagenome (GOLD analysis project Ga0194063, IMG submission 155459) | Anoxic zone freshwater microbial communities from boreal shield lake in IISD Experimental Lakes Area, Ontario, Canada - Sep2016-L373-20m | ecosystem: Environmental > Aquatic > Freshwater... | reverse complement strand
AGAGTGCTGCAAACGGGCCGACGTTTCCATTAGGACGGCTGTTAAATCCCTCGATACCCTGGATGTGGGAGATATGATAAAGATAGCCTATATCAGGACTGATGATCATGTTATCATCAACAAACTGTACTCATTCGGCATTTCACCCGGCAAAACGATCAAAATCCGCCAGAAATTCCCGACCTTTGTCGTACAGTTGGACCATTCGCAGATAGCACTGGAAAAAAATATCGCTGAAAATATTTATGGTTTGAAGAACTGAGTTCCAATCCTCTTTAATCGAGATCTGCATGAAACTGTCACCGTTGATAACCGGGGTACACTTCCCCCCCATTTCGGAGGTTAGGCGCTGGCTTGCGGAGCGTCCGGATGATGGACTGCAATTGATTGATCTCTGTCAAGCCGTACCGGATTATGCCCCTGCCCGGGAATTAACAGAACATCTGTCAGGTCTGCTTGATGACCCCGTCATGTCAAAGTATTCTCCTGATGAGGGGCTGTCCGAAGTGCGTGAAGCAATCTGTGGCTACTATCGGAGAAAATATGGGGCGGCCCTGTCGCCGGCCAACCTCTGTCTGACGATCGGTGCCAGTCAGGCTTTCTGGCTGGCGATCGTCACGCTCTGCCGCGCCGACGATGAGGTGGTGGTGCAGGCTCCCTATTACTTCGATCATCCCATGGCACTCGATATACTCGGTATACGCGGGGTCTATGCCCCTTTTGTAGAGGCGGATCGTGGTCTGCCTTCTGTAACAACAATCGAGCAGCTGATAACCGGCAAAACCAGAGCTATTCTGCTTGTATCCCCGAGTAACCCGACCGGCGCCATCACCACTCCAGCCGTTATTCATGAACTTCTGGCACTGACCAGACGGCATGACATCGCCCTCATACTGGATGAAACCTACAATGAATTCATCCCGGGCGGCGGTCGCCCACACGACCTGTTCAGCGATCCGTCATGGGGTGATCATTTTGTCCATATAGCATCATTCGGCAAGACCTACGCCCTGACCGGTTACCGAGCCGGACTGCTGGCAGCTTCAGAAAATTTTATTCACCACGCGCTCAAGGCGCAGGACACCATGGCGGTCTGCCAGCCCCGCATAACACAACACGCGGTTAAATTCGGTGTAGAGCACCTGGACGGGTGGGTAGCGGCCAACCGTGATATGATGGCCCGCCGTCACGACCTCTTTCGCGCCGAATTTTTGAAGCCGGGCAACCCATTCCGGCTGGTGGCCAGCGGGGGCTTCTTCGCCTGGGTGCGACACCCCTTCGATAATTGCAGTGGTCGGCAGGTGGCCAAGCGACTGGTGGATGATGCCGCTATTCTCTGTCTGCCGGGAGAGGTGTTCGGTCCGGGACTGGAGGGATATCTGAGGCTGGCATTTGGAAATATCCGTGAAGAGGCTATACCGGAGGCAGTATGTCGTTTCCGGGAGATGGACGAGCGATTGTAATTTTGCGGGAGTCTCTGATGGGATGGAAAGATGGTTACGTTGCCGACATAGAATATGTTCATGGCTTCTATCCCGAACTGGGACCTGCGGTATTGAACTTCATCCTGCTGCTGAACGGTTTCGAACAGGTACCGCTTAACCGGCACTTCACATACTGCGAACTGGGCTGTGGTCTGGGCGATTCACTGAATCTGTTTGCCGCCTGTCACCCGGAAGGGCGCTTTCACGCGATAGATTGCAACCATGCCCATATTCAAGCCGCCAGCGGGATTGCCGAACGGGCTCGACTTTCCAACACCACCTTCTGGGAAGCAGATTTTGAAAACCTCGGGGAACTGCCCCTGCCCGTTTTTGACTTCATAGCCATGCATGGAGTTTATTCGTGGGTCAGCGCTGAAAAACGACGGCATATAGTGGAGTTCATCCAGCGCAGGCTCAAGCCGGGTGGGGTGGTCTACAACGGTTACAACAGCATGCCGGGCTGGGCCGCGAATGCGCCCCTCAGGCAGTTGCTGACCTCTTACGCCGACACGCAATCAGGTCCCCTGCTCGAACGTATCGAACATTCCGTCCGGTTTGTAGAAAAGCTGAAAGGATTGAATCTGGCCTATTTCAACGCAAACCCGTCGGCCGTCACTTTTTTCGATTATATTAGTCCGCTATCTCGTAACTATCTGGCGCACGAGTTTTTCAATCGTGACTGGACGTTATTCTATCATGCCGATGTGGCAAAAGATTTTGCTGCTGCAGGCCTTACTTTCGCTGGTTCGGCCAGGTTCATCGACTTCAAGGATTCACTTCGTTTTTCTAAGCCGACGCTGCAACTCTTGAATGAGATCACCGATCCGGTCATGAGAGAGACGCTCAAAGATTTTGCCGGCAATCAACAATTTAGAACGGATATTTTTACCCTGGGACGGCACCCGCTTCCCGATTGCGAGCAGAAGGAACTATTGTTGGAAAGCCGTTTTTCCCTGCTGATACCACGGGAAACTTTTACTTTCGAAGCAACCTTCCCAATTGGAAGAAAACAACTGCTGCCCGAGTTATACGATCCGATCCTCTCTGCTCTGGAGGAGCGGGACCATTCTCTGGTGGAGCTTTTCTGCCGACCCGAAATAGCCTGTCTCGGCGCGGCAAACTTAATGGAAGCAATCATCATTTTATGTGCTGCCGAATACATAAAACCTGCGGTCGAACCGTCTGCTGAAGCTGTCGAGGTTGCCTGGCGGTATAACATCTCGGTACTGGAGAGGGCATTCGGCACCACCGACAACCAGTTCCTTGCTTCACCGGTACTGCAAGGTGGAATCCCCTTGGACTGGATACAAATGCTGCTACTGATCTGTGAATTGACCAAGGAAAGCGAACCGGTAACCTTCGTGTACGAATACCTGCGGGCGAACGACTATAAATTGAGCAGAGACAGCGTCACTCTCGAATCCGAAGACGCAATCCGTGCAGAACTCAACCTGATGATTGAAAAATTCAGCACGCAACAGCTGCCGTATTTACAGAGACTGGGGATTGTCATTGATTGATCTACCGGACTCCTGAAAATTAACCTTTATTGTGTCTCTGAAATTCTCCTCTGTTTTGATTTCACTTGCTAGAAAAGTATGTTAGGCTACGATGCCATACAGCAGAGAGATTGCGTATTAACAGTTGTTAGGGGTTGTAATGATTGACATCGGCAAACAGGAAGCACATTGGCGTAAGAGTGCTGAGGAGGATTGGATTGTTGCGCAGGATTTGGTCGCGCGAGACAAGATAAGGCATGGTCTGTTCTTTGCTCATCTTGCGCTTGAAAAAACGATCAAGGCACACTTCTGTAAAGCCACAGGGGAACTGGCCTCGAAGATTCACAACCTTGTGCGACTGTCTCAAAAGGCCGGTTTACAACTTTCGGAAGACCAGATAGATCTCCTGGCGGAGGTAAACGAATTTAACATCGAAGGGCGCTATCCGGGAATGCTTTTGCCACACCCTTCACGCGAAGAGGCCGATGGATATTTGGTCAGAATACAGGAGGTTTTGCAATGCTTGAACAATCTATTCTGAAATCTGTTCAAAACTATCTTGCTGCGGTGGCAGCAAATGGAATAATGGTGGAGCGTGGTGTTGTTTTCGGATCACAGGCGACAGGACATGCACAGGAGTGGAGTGACATCGATCTGCTGGTCGTCTCTTCGCAGTTTGACGAGATGAAGGATCGGAGCGGTATCAATCTTCTCTGGCGCCTGGCGGCACGCATTGACTCTCGTATTGAACCCATTCCTTGTGGATCACGGCAATGGCGTGAGGATGATTCGTCTGCAATTATCGAGATTGCCCGTCGGGAAGGTGAGATGCTGGTAACAGCTTGAGGCGTGTTGTGGAAAAGAGCCTGAACATCCTCGACCGCAAAGGACTGGCAGCTCTGACTTGATGGCATTATAAACGGAAAATGCGTCCAAAAAAAGCCGCTAAACTCTGCATGAGAGTTTAGCGGCTTTTTAATCGACATAAGTGTCGTTGATTACATGTTATAGCCGCTTTCCGAATGCTGAGTCTGGTCGAGACCCATGATTTCATCTTCCTTGTCAACACGCAGACCGATAGTCTTGTCAAGGACAAAGGAGATTATCAGTGTTACGATAAAAGCGTACGAGCCTGCTGCCAAAACGGCAATCAACTGAATCATGAGCTGCTTGAAATTCCCTGCCAGAAGGCCGGTGGCGCCTACGGTGGCAAATACGCCGGTCATGATCGCGCCGAAGGTACCGCCGATACCGTGCACGCCGAAGGCGTCCAGCGAATCGTCATATTTCAGTTTGGCCTTCAGCAGGATGCCGCCGTAGCAGACAAGACCGGCAGCAATCCCCATCAACAGGGCCGCACCCGGCTGTACAAAACCGGCCGCAGGGGTTATTACAACCAGGCCGGCAACAACACCGGAACCAAATCCAAGCGCGCTCGGCTTGCCGGAGTGGATCCATTCAGCGATCATCCATGACAGTCCTGCCGCCGCCGGCGCGATGGTTGTTGTCGCAAACGCCAGACCAGCCAATCCGCCGGCTGCGTCCGACGTATTAACACCAACGATAGCCGAGCCTGCATTGAAGCCGAACCAGCCGAACCAGAGCAGGCCGACACCCAGCATGGTCAGCGGCAGGTTGTGCGGAGCCATGCGTTCGGTCGGGTAGCCATGCCGCTTGCCGAGGAAAATCAGGAAGGCCAGGGCCGAGATACCTGAAGAGAGATGAACGACGGTACCACCGGCGAAGTCCAGTGCGCCTTTTTTGAACAGCCAGCCATCGGTCATCCAGACCCAGTGAGCCAGGGGGTCATACACCAGTGTGGTCCAGAGCAGTACAAACAGGCAGTAGGCCGAAAACTTGACACGTTCCGCCATCGCTCCCGAAACAAGAGCAACCGTGATAATTGCAAACATAGCCTGGTACATGGCGAAAACCAGTTCCGGTATTGCTCCCGGCTCTTTGGTGAAGTTCTGGAACAGCGCCCATTCGACGGTTCCGCTGGCAGCATCCTTCATGACGATCAGGCCGTTCAGCATAAATTTGCTGAAGTCGCCGATCAGGCCCATCTTCGCCATATCAGGCCCAAAGGAGAGTGAATATCCGATCACCGCCCACTGCACACCGACAATACCCATGGCAACGAACGAATGCATCATGGTAGAGAGCACGTTCTTATGACGGACCATGCCTCCGTAGAAGAGGGCCAAGCCTGGGATCATCAGCAGTACCAGTGCTGATGAAACCAGCATCCAGGCGGTGTCGCCGGTATTGAGGACCGGTTTGACATCCGGAGGGGTTGCCGGGGCGCCCGGTGTGGCGGCGTCCGGAGCGGGAGTGGCAGCTGCAGCGGGTGCGGCTGAAACTGCTGCCGGTGTCGCGGCCGGAGCTGCAGCAGCAGGCGCTGGAGCCGGAGTTGCCTCTTTCTTTTCTTCTGCCATGGCAGCGATCGGAATCAGCCCGGCCAGGATAACAAGCATTATTGCTGCAAGATATAGTTTGAGTTTCATGATGTTTCCTCCTTAGTTATTTCGCGTTGTTATCAGATCGCTTCGGAGCCTGTTTCGCCGGTCCTGATCCTGACAGCCTCTTCGAGTGATATGATAAAAATCTTGCCGTCGCCGATTCTACCGGTCTTGGCGGTGGTTTGGATCGTTTCGACGACCTTGTTTACCAGATCGTCGCTGACGGCGATTTCCATCTTGATTTTCGGGATGAAATCCACAACATATTCCGCGCCACGGTACAGTTCTGTATGGCCTTTCTGGCGGCCGAAACCTTTGACTTCGCTGACGGTGATCCCCTCGATGCCGATTGCGTTAAGGGCATCTTTTACTTCGTCAAGTTTGAATGGTTTTATTATCGCTTCGATGAGTTTCATTGCTCCTACCTCCTTGTGTTCGTATATGTAGGGCTCCTAAAAAAGACGGGAGCGGGAGGCACCCCACGCCGCTCCCGGATTGAAGGAGGGACAGCCTAGAATGCTATGTCAAGCTGAGTGGTCAGAGCCGGTTTGCCGCCGGGGTTTATATTTCCGCCATTGCCGTTACCCGGATCGGTCGCCGAGACTTTATAGAATGGGTTGAAAAAGACGACGCCGACTATCAGAGATACCTGTTTGGAGAAGGCCCAGGAACCACCAACGGAGACCTCGCCGTTGGCATTGTTACCCCCCATGTAGTCAGCAGCAAACCAAAGCTTGTCGGAAATCTCGCTCATAGTACGATCCCAGGATGCCATGACCCCGGAATTGGTCTTTTTGCCAAGAGCACGCTCGGAACCATAGTAGCCCCCCGCCGAGAAACGACCGACTACCGGAAGGGTTTTTGCGACCAGCCCATAGACTATGTTCTGGCGGGTAGTAAGCCCTTTTTCCAACTTCTCGTACGTACCAAGGTTAAAGGCGCCTACGGCGAAAGCCGGTAATCCTTTAATACCGAAGCCATCCTCTGGGATGCCCAACTTGGCGTTAAAATACAATGGTGCGCGATCATAGCCATATGTCGAGTCGTTCTGGTAGCCTGATTTCAGAAAGTCAATGCCAACTTCCAATTTGATGTTTTCAAAGGGAAGCACGCCGGCACTCACACCAATATTATACAGGTTGGGATTGAAACCGTTTTCGGTTCTCCCGGAAAAACGTGTGTAATTGTCTATGTCGATATGAATTTCTTTCAAGGCTTTTACATCAGTTGAAGGTATCCATATCTGCGTCGAAGGGGTTGCCATTGCCGAACTGCTCGCCATTGCCACTATCAAACCTGTCACTGCCAGAATTCTCTTGATTTTCATGGTTCTCTCCTTTTCATCATTGATTTTGAACTTTGAACGGTTGAAAGCCTCTTTGATCTCATCGCTGCTTGTTCTACTTTAGTTACTGTTGTTGGCCACAACAAATCACTTCGGGAAAGTCGCACTCACTGTTGCCATCTGAACAGCATAGAGCGTGCCATAAGAATAATTTTCTTATTTTATAATATGTTATGCTGTTTTAGCGGTGCGACAACACTCCCCATAATTTTGATTTACAGCCATATTTGGCTAATTATTAAGCAGGCATGCCGGATTTTGTGACGCAGATTTTAATAAGTATCAACAGTGGGGGATCGATCTGGAAAAGCTGGTGGCAACGGCGATTGAGAATCGTCCGTCATATATTTTGCAGAAGAGAGTGGAGGCATTGATGAGAAAATTGTCCATTTGCGTCCTGTTTATCTTACTGTTTTGATTCTGCAGATTGTGGTGCGGGTGGTGGCTTAACCTCATTATTACAGTACCGCTGTGGTTCACTTCCTGAAATAAAGTATTCATCGTGTCTCTCTGGCCAGCCTTCGGGAGCAAGACAGTCTCCAGTCGAGCCGATGCTGACACTAAGCACGTTATCCGGTCGCACAAAATCAATTTCCGGTTTGCCAGACACGGCCTGCCGCATAAACGCGCCCCAGATTGGGGCTGCCGCCGCACCCCCGGTAAACCCTTTTCCACCCGGTTTCGGCTTGTCATTGCCGACCCAAACTCCGGTGACCATCTGTGGTGTGTAGCCGACGAACCAGGCATCACGGTAATCATCAGTGGTGCCGGTCTTGCCGGCAGCAGGGTGTTCCATGGCAAACTTTTTCAAGTTCCTGGCTGTACCAGTGATCAGTACATCCTTTAGCATCTGGGTTGTAATGTACGCAGATGCCGGAGAAAGTGCCGGGGTCAGGATTGGCGGATTATCAGTCCAAACCCGTCGGTTGGTGTCGTAGATTCGTATTATGCTTCGCGGTTCCGGACGTGATCCACCATTGGCAAAAGGAGCGTAGGCGGTTACCAGTTCGACCGGTGTAACCTCATCGGTTCCCAATGCCAGAGAAAGGTCTCGGCCACGCAGGCTCAACCCCATCTTGAGTGCCTGGTCAGCGAAGGGATTCAGACCGATCTGCTCCAGCAGTTTGACAGCCACAACATTGTTGGAACTTGCCAAAGCCTCTCTCTGGCTCAGTTCACCATGGGATTTTCCGTCGTAATTTTTTGGGGTCCAACGTTCGCCATTGCCACGGTCATAGCTTACCGGCGTGTCGTTCCAGATGCTGGCGGCGGTAATCCCCTGTTCCAGCGCTGTGGCATAAATGAGCGGCTTGATGCTGGATCCGGGTTGACGTTTGGCCAGGAAGGCGCGGTTAAAGACCGGCTTGGCAATATCAACACCCCCTACGACAACCAAAAGATCGCCATTGCGGGGATCGAGAGAGACCAAAGCGCCCTGCAGTTGGGGAGAGATTTTTCTTACACCATCCTTCAAGGTTTTTTCCGCAAGTATTTGCAGCTTCAGATCCATGGCGGTCGTCACCTCCAACCCACCCTGATCTACGGTTGCTGAGCCGAGGCGCTCGATCAGCGTAGCACGGATATGAGCCAGATAATACGGAGCCTTGCTGGGAGGTGTGATCACCGGAGGCTTGTTGCGCAACTCACTCTGACGACCGGTGTCAATCATCCCCAGATCAACCATGCGTTTGAGAACCACATCCCGTCTCATGCCTACATCAACCGATTTGGCAAGCGGGTTGTAACGTCCCGGATTTTTCTGCACACCGGCCAACAGAGAACATTCTGCATCTGTGAGTTCTTCCGGGTTTTTGTCAAAGTAGAGCCGGGCAGCCTGCGCAACTCCCCAGGCACCGTTACCGTAGTAGATTTCATTGAAATACATTTCAAGAATCTGCTTTTTGGAGTACTTATTCTCGAACTCTAGCGCCAACATCCCTTCCTTGACCTTGCGATCAATACTCTTTTCAGCAGTAAGGAACTTATTCTTGATCAGTTGCTGGGTTATGGTTGATCCACCCTCTGCCAGCCGTCGCTTTACGACGTCCTTCACAATCGCCCTGGCAATGCCGCGTATGTCGATTCCGCCATGTTCATAAAAACGGGAGTCTTCCACCGCCACCACCGCCTTTTGAAGAAATTGGGGGATACGTTCGATAGGGACCCAATAGCGTTGCTCCGGGAGGATACGACCGGCAAAATTCCCCCTGTTGTCAAAGACCTTGATAGAGCTGTAGCCGTTTGGCAGAGCAGGATAGGTAGCAAATGCCTCAAGGGCATGAGCCAGGTTCAGTGGCGTAAACGTCAATAATATTAACGTGATAACAAGGTAGTTTCTCATAAGTGAATCGACTTTTGAGTCATATTTTCAAGGTTCATAGGGAACAGTCATTTCCATGCTCTTCATCATCCCGCGTGACCTCATATAAAAAAACCCGCTATTTCTAACGGGTTTCGCACAACATCGGACTACGCCGGAATTTCTTCTGGCGGAGAGACAGGGATTCGAACCCTGGGTACGCTATTAACGTACACACGCTTTCCAGGCGTGCTCCTTCAACCGCTCGGACATCTCTCCGAAAAAATGAGTGATACATATAGTTCAAGCAAAAACGTTTGTCCAGCATTTCATATTATGCTTTGAAAAGAGGCCGGGATAAATGTAGAGTTCTATGGGGAGTCATGGAAAATGAAAATTGCATTCATAACCGCCATGCCGGAGGAATTCCGTGCTGTTACCTGCCACCTCGAGACACCAGCCATGCTGCGGATTGGTGACTACAAGGCGTGTCGCGGTAACGTCTTACACCACGATATTTGGGCGCTCGAATCCGGCATGGGGTTTGATAATGCCGCCAGCGCCGCTGAGACTTTGCTCCGTACCGTGCGACCCGATATATTGATTTCGGCGGGATTCTGCGGGGGGATTGCGCCTGAGCTGAGCGTGGGGGCTGTTGTTGTGGCAACGCGACTCTTTAAGCTTTCCGGGGACGTGGCGGAGGAGGTTCCTGTCGAGCTTGCGGCCGCAGGCTTTAATTTCATTGCAAGCCGGCCTGTGTCTGCTGATAGCGTTTTCGGCGGTCTGTTCGTCAGCACGCCGGTCATCATGACAAAAGCACATATTGCGCCCCTGCTGCCACGTGGATCCCAGTTTCAGGTGCTAGAGATGGAGGGCGCTGCCGTTGGAACTGCCGCCATGAAAAATGGCATTCCTTTTGTCGGTATCCGGGCCGTTAGCGACCCCTTCGACGAGGAACTTGACTTCTCTCTGGATGAATTCTGCGATGAAAAGCTTCGTATCCGCGTTCCACTAGTGCTGCTCACCATCATACGCAAACCGCGCATCATCCCACAGCTTGTCCGTCTGTCGCGCAACAGCAGAATCGCAGGCGCAAGCCTCGCCCGGGTGATTGAGCGATTTCTAAAATTTGTCTGACATTTTTCCCGCAGAGGACCAGGAATAATCTTTTAAATGTTCCCCCAACTCATCCCTGCTGTAGCAATTGACTCTCCTCAGTGCCAGAATAACCACTATAAGAAGCGGGAGCGTGTAAATTAATACGCCAGTCAGCGCCATGAAGCGTTCGCCGATAACCAGCATCATTCCGATATTGAAAACCAGCACCGAGAGGTAAAGTATAGGCCCCACCAGAGAGTGAAAGGGTAAATTTATCGCTCCTTTCGGAGCATCATCGAGACGGCGAAAATCGATAAGCTGAAACGCTCCCACCAGGAAGAGACTTGTCAAAAACCACCCGGCGTAATTTGAGAGCGGTACGCCAAAATGAATCCCCTGCTCGCGGTAACCATATATCTGTCCGAGAAACCAGCGCCTGCCCTGCAGTGCCACCGGATCGATAATAATATCAAGGAAGGTCTGCAGGAACGCACCCAGAAGGAGTGCTGAAAAAGAGCTGCGGATTTTCCTTGTCTCCAGTGTGGCCAGATTCCAGCGCCAGGCCTTGAGCGGCGAAAGGATGAACAGTGCGGTGGCATAGCTGCAGTAAGCCAGAAACACATATGAGAGCGAATCGAAGAAAGGGACACCTGCGACCCACAACTCGCGGCTGCTTGTGGTCTCGATGTAATAGTACCAGCCGTAGGGGAACCCGGTGTTGATAGAGAGCCATTCAGACGAGAACGCGATCAGATAGCCGACGACCGTGAACTGTAGGGTTCTCCGCCATCCGACATGGGGTACACATGCCAGCAGGAACGCTGCGAAGAAGGTAAATACATAGGGGCGCATGGTGAAGGTGCCGATGGCGATATCTAGAAAAGTGTTCATAGCCGGTCAGTCTCTGGGAACCGCCAGCATCCTGTCCAATGCCCTTTTTGCCTTTATTCGGATCTCCTCCGCTACGCTCACTACTGGCGAGAGGGTTTGAAGCGAGATCAGCACATCCTCCAGAGAGGTCAGCTTCATGTTGGGGCAAAAAAGTGCCGGTGAGGCCAGAATGAACTCCTTGCCCGGGTTCTCTACGCGGAGCTTGTAAAGGATACCGGCTTCGGTGCCGATGATGAATTTTGAGGCAGGACTGGTTCGGCAGTAATCGTACATACCACTGGTGGAACAGACATGGTCGGCTAACGAAGATACCTCCGGGGCACTTTCGGGGTGGCAGATGAAGAGCGCATCCGGGTGCTCGGCTTTTTTCTGCTGTACGGCCTGCATCGTCATCCGCTCGTGAGTGGGACAGAACCCCTCCCAGTAGATGAACCTCTTCTCCGGAACGAATCTCGCTATCCAACGCCCCAGATTGCGGTCCGGCACAAAGATAAGCTCCTCTTCCTGTAGTGATCTTACCACCTTGATGGCATTAGCCGAGGTACAGCAGATATCGGAATGAGCTTTGACCTCGGCAGATGAGTTGACGTAGGTCACAACCGGTACAGCGGGGTGTTTCACCTTGAGCAGTTCCAATTCGTCAGTCGTGACCATATCGGCCATCGGGCAACCGGCATCCGCGCGTGGCAGCAGCACCACCTTGTTCGGAGACAGGATGGCGGCGGATTCGGCCATGAAGTGCACGCCGCAGAAGACGATCACATCGGCTGAAGTCTTTGCGGCCTCTATCGAGAGCGCCAGGGAGTCACCGGTGATGTCCGCGATCTCCTGCACCTCGTCGCGCATGTAGTTGTGGGCCAACAGGACTGCTTTGTGCCTTACGAGCAGTTCTCTGATCTGCTGCTTCAATGCGTCGTTCATCCCTGACACTCCTTCTGGCAAGTCTTTGCGGTTGACAAGAGCGACACAAAAAATATATAAAAACAACCTTCGGGATGTAGCGCAGCCTGGTAGCGCACCTGCTTCGGGAGCAGGGGGCCGCTGGTTCAAATCCAGTCATCCCGACCAGTAAATTCAAGCACTTACAGCGATTGTTGTAGGTGCTTTTTTCTTTAGATTGGTTTGTGTAACCTCTCGTGTAACCTCTACTGCATCTGCTAACCCTACGCTTTGCCTATGCCGACTACTCCTCGGATATTGGTATTATTTTTTCCCAGCAGCAGGTTTCTTGATCTTGGCAGGTGCTTTTGCCTTTTGCGCTTTTGCTGAACACTTGCACTACGGGAACAGTAAGAGTATCGCAAAAGGCTTTCTTACTCAAAATATATGGCTGATTCCCCTTCGGTGTATACCTGAATCGAAATTTTATCCTCCAGCACGATCATATCATTGAACTTCAAATTTTTAATGTCCCCTCTCAGCAACACGTGCTCCACCAGTTGCACCCGGGTTAGCGCCTTCCCAGCCATCTGGCGGGATCGCTCCAACTGTTCGGTAAGGTTCATGTTGAGTTTCTCCTGGATCATGCCCCTGATGGCGCCGTGAAGAAACCAGTCGGCTGAGTTCAGCAGCAGACTCCTAGTCTGCATCTCAAAGTCCACATCCTCTACTGAAAAGACACCCGTCTGTGGGTTGAACACCGGCTTGGCGGTCAGATAAAACAACCCTTCCAGCGAGCCCTCAGTCTGCAGCTTGATAACAAGCTTGTCTCCATTACCATACAGGTCAAGAGCCTTGATGACTATGTGTTTCCCGTCGGAATCGAATTGCTTGTTGAGCAGCAGGTTCGACGCGATTGTTCGCAAGTCCTTGTAGAAGAGATCAGCATTGAGGGCGATGCGGAAGGTCTTGTCGAAGGTGTTGACCAATTTAAGGTTGGGGAGTGGCTGAGGCGGCTGGACCGCCGGCGCCGGCTCCGAACCGACCACCAGCTCTGCAAAGGTACTGATACCGACGCTCATTCTCACCCTGTTGTTCTGGGCGTACAGCGGATAAAGCATCACCTCACGGGGAACCAGTTTCAGCCAGGCGTTGAAGTTCTTATCCAGTGAAACCGGCTTCTGCAGGGTGTTCCAGACCTTGGTGATCTCCGCCTTAAGAGGAAACAGCTCGTTGATCTTTTTTGTGAGCAGATCTGATAACACCTTTTGCACCGGCTGGGTAATACCCTCAACTATGCTGCGAGGTTTGAGCGACAGCGGGCCGATGCCGACATCCTCGGCAAGCAGATCGCTCAGTCCCTGGTAATAGATCTCTGTCTGTAGTCGCCAGTCAGTGGTGACACCGGCAGTGGCCTTGAATTTCAGTTTAAGAGGAATGGCCTTCATTTCGAACATGCCGTAGCTCAGCGTCATGGCAATAGGCAGGGTAACATACAGGAAATTGTCAGCGGCGCTGACAACTATCGGCCCGTTGCGCACTACGTCTGCGGCCAGCCCTCTGGTCTTGGTCGAACCCTTGTAAAGCTCTTTGCGGATCGTCTGGTTCAGAACTCTGGCGAGTTCATCCGTCGATACCTCAATCGGTATGTTAAGCGTGGATGCTTCCTTTTTCAGTGTCGCTCGAATGGCTTCAGCCTTGGGCCGCTCGGCCGTGAGCGGTATGGCGCCGGCACAGGAGCACTCGTTTACCGCGAGCAGTGCCATGACAACAAGCGACAGGGTTCGCTTTAACATACCAAAAGGAGCCAACTTGGTCAGCGCCTTGATTTGAGATTGGTATAATGCCATCATCTGCAGAGACTCTCCAGAAAAGCTGTTATCCCTTTTTTCCCGCTGAACTTCAGGGCCCCGGCCAGGCAGGTCCCCTTCCTCAGAACGATGACAGGGCCGTAGAGCGGATCAATGCCCTCAAGGAATGACGCGCCTTTTCCTCCAGAGTCAATCTTGACCTGGCTACATTGAGAGCGGTAGCGGTCGAAGGAGTCTGATGCGGATTCGGCAGTTGTACCCAGCAGGTGGAATATCTGGAGGTTCGACCCCTCCACGATGGCATCGGTGATGACCCCCCTGTTCAGGAAATCATATCCCAGAAGGCTCTGGGGGAGGTAGCGTGCGGTTGCCTTGGCTACCTCCGGTCGGTCGAATACTGAAAGTTCAGGCGGTCTGCTTGCACTGCCCGGCAGCCGTGACGCGGCTGCTTTTCCGCATTCGGCCAAGGCGTTCGGATCAGCAGCATCGGAGCCGGTCATCTGGATATGAACAAAATAGCGCCCCTGATAGAGGAATAACTGGGAAGAAGAAAGGTTGGATTCGGCGCCGACCGGGAGCTGACTGCCATCCTTCTGGCGGTAGTTCGCGTACATGCCGAAGGCGTCGAGCAACGACCCCATGCGGTAGATCTCGACATCCATGCCGGCGCCCGGGCTTTTCTCGGGCGTATAGCGGGCAGCGGCCATCCGGTCGAAACCGTAAGGGAAGTACAGTTCTGCCTCGCCGTTGATCCGGTCGGACAGGCTGTCCCGGTCGTAAAAGAGCATTTTTCCATCGATCTTCCACCTGGCACCGCAAGAGTTCGGCGGAAGCAGTTCCTCCATATCGACTGCCGCCAGCGTGCTGAACGGAACAGGGAGGATAAGGAGAAGGGCAAGGAACAGTGGTTTCAGTGAGTACGTCATGAAGCGTCTTGCGCTCATGCCAGTACCGCCCGGGCACGCTCCATCTTTGCGGCGATGTCCAGACCGTTGACACAGCGGGCAGTGCATCCCTCGCAGTCCACACAGGTCGCTGCCTTAGCCTGCCGTGGCAATTCGGCATATGTGGCGCGGGCCAGAGAGATGTCGCGGTATCCCCCCTCGGCGTACATGAGGGCGCGGTTTACGGTTGATATCTCGACTCTCCGGGGGCATCCCGTCTCGCAGGTGCCGCAGAAGGAGCAGTAGAAGGGGGCTATCGCCTCGGCGTAGCGGTCGAGGCGACGCAGGTCGGCATATGTGAAAGGCATGCCCATAACAGCGATGTCCTCTCTGTATTCAGTCATGTTTCTCATGCCCGGTATCGCTGCGGTCACCTTAGGATTCTGGAGTACCCATTTGAGGGCGGCCTGGTGGGGGCTGATCTTGCCCAGACCGGTGGTGTCATACCCCCCGGCCTGGGTTTTCATGGCGATGATTCCGATGCCGGCTGATGCGGCCCGGTCGATGGCGGTCGTAACCTCTTTGTCAGATTTGAAGTTGTACTTGACAAGGCACGTGTCGAAGAACCGGTCAGGGTCACCCGTCAGCGCGTTTAGCACTTCGGCTTCGTTCTTGTGCGTAGTCACTCCGCAGAAGCGCACCTTCCCCTGTTTTTTCAACTGTGCAAGGGCTTCACGCGTCTCGGGATAGAATATCCGTTCCCTGTCAGTGACGTGATGGAGTTGGATGACATCAATGTGGTCGGTTCCCAGGGCTTTCAGGCTGGTCTCCACGTCCAGAAAGATATCAGCCTTTGTTTTTGACTCGGGCCGGGTCTTGGTGGCAATAAAAACCTTGTCACGCATCCCTTTAATAGCTTTGCCGACGATTTCCTCGTTTTTGCCCCCCATGTACCTGCGGGCCGTGTCAATGTAGTTCACCCCCTGCTCGAGGGCGACTCGGATTACCTCCGGCTCGGGAGTCAGCATGGCTCCGAAGCTTACAACCGTTATCTTAAGGCCGGTACGACCCAGGGTACGGTAGACCGGTTTGGGAAAGGCTGAGCGTTCCGTTTCGGCCATCTGCTGCAGGGTATCTGCAAATGCGGGCGGAGCGATCAAAGCGGTTGCTGTTCCGACCATTCCAACTTTGATGAAAGTCCTGCGGTTCATTCCCTTCTTTTCAGTGGATTCCATGGGACATACTCCTTTCAGTTATCATCTTCCGATGTGCTTAGGTTTCAACCCGTTCATTCTGGATAGCCAACTTCGTCCAAACAGGGATGGAATCAAGAAAGCGCTGGTAAATCTGGGGGGGATCGAGCGGGTCAGCCAGTTTCAGCAATTCCTTCCCGTCACGCCCCAGTAGTACGAGTTCCTTCTTAACAAACTTGCTGTGTAATTGCGAATTATCTGACGAATTAGGCTCTTGGGCCCAATATTCAACCATTTTGACGGCGTCCACATCACGCCAAACAGCCTTCTGATTAACTGTTGTGATACTGCGACTCACCGTGCGTACC
>Ga0194063_10001316_pt1 | contig 16219 bp, 16 predicted proteins | sample SepL3720m_MetaG_FD_155459 | JGI IMG/M metagenome (GOLD analysis project Ga0194063, IMG submission 155459) | Anoxic zone freshwater microbial communities from boreal shield lake in IISD Experimental Lakes Area, Ontario, Canada - Sep2016-L373-20m | ecosystem: Environmental > Aquatic > Freshwater... | reverse complement strand
TTACTATAGTGTCTTGTTCGTTTGTTGTTTCAGGTTTGTTTGCCAAATCTCTTTCAACCCAGATCTGTTTTTTTGAAGAATAGCATGTAATTGCCTCATCAAACTCAGATTTAAGAATGGCACGCGTATCGGTAGGACGTGAAACTGGAGGTATAAGTTCAAATATTTCATTATTGTTGTTTCGCGCAGAAAACTCTCTTGTTCCTGTATCATTGTCAGCCAAAGCAGTACCCAGAACAAATTTATGCGTCGGTGTCCATTGCCTGTAAAGGACTTCAATCTCCCCATTTCCTGTTTCAACGCTTATGAAAGAATAGCCTAACAGATCCGACTTTTTTGAAAATAGTTGAGGTGCTGCGCAATGAACAAAACCTCCCATTCCGCGTGACGAAAAAGTAGCCGCTCCTTGGTGCCTATGACCTGACAGTACTAATGTGAATTTTTCGGCGATTATATTCTCAAGTTCAATTTTAGCCCAATCTGCTAACCAATCTAGAGGGTGATGCATCACCAATATTCGAACATTGGAATTATTTTCTGCCAACCATTTTTGAAGCGAGCGAGTATCTATATGAAGTCGTGCTTTGTCTGAATAAGATTTACCAGCAGAGTCCTCCAATCCTCCAAGCGAGCAAAGGGCGGTATTGAGGCAATACACACCAATTCCGTTATTCAAATCCCAACCAGTGCCACCCAAGTGTCCAGCGCAACAGGTGTAATGTGCAAACTTTACTTCACAGGAAACATAGTTCTTGAAATTCTCAGCAAAAAACATTTTTGATAACTGGGGAAGGGTGTCATTGAACGTTCGTTCATCTTTGATGGTGGTTAAAGCACCTTCTTGTATGAGAACCGATGGTTTTAATGCACTTCGAGATATATCGTGATTTCCTGGTACACAGATACGTCGTTCACATGGTAACCCAATTGAATCTAATGCTTTTGAAAATTTCTCCAGAAAAGCAGCGTACTGCGCGTCGTGTTCTCCCTTTAACACAAGATCACCTGAAAAAATTAAATATACACTTTCAAACTTACTTATCTGAGAAGTGATGTCTTCAAAAAACTTATTACAAACTAATTCTGACTCTTCATGCCATTCAGGTCTGTAGTGGAGATCGGAAATATGAAGGAATGTATGTTTCATGATAAGGAGGTTTCCTTTCGGTAATCTATCTGCGTAAGATTTTACAGCTTACCCATGAAGGCACGTTGTATGAGGGAGCAAAAAAGTGTGCCAGAGCTATCAACCGAAAACTGTAACGAGTCTCCAAGTTTCTTCATTATTTTGAGCCATTTTGCAAATTCGTGTTGGAGATTTAGAGGTGGTAGGATCACGTCTAACTGCTTCAATAATCCAACATTCAATATCCCCATTGTCCCACCATGTGCCATTTGCCCGAACGCTGCCTGAATTGATGGATTCCCAATTACTGCTGCAAGGAAAATAGAGGTAACCAGATTGCGACTTGGGGTAATTTTAAGCAGTCGTGGATTGATGATTCCAGGCTCAATTCCTGAAGGCACTACCAATACTTTGCCGAAAGAACCGACCAAGCTGACGAGTAAATCGCCCTCTGCAACTTCACACTCCTTTAACTGCTGAAATTTTCGCTCACCAATATAATAGTCACCAATGTCGAACCTTCCAGCGATGACTTGCTCTTGACCGTAAATCCGATAGCCCGAAGTCGTATAGTCCTCTTTTTTGAGTGAAGACCCAAACGGACCAGCTTTGATCCCGTACTTCCCCTTCACCACTTCAGACAGTTTTGCTTTTGGCCACCCCTTCGGATTTGTCACCGGATCACCAAACATATCCAGAAACACCGAGCGCAGCAGTTCCTCCGTCAACCGAACCGCTTCCTGCCGCTTGCGCCGGATAGAATCGGCCTTGTCGAGGATGGCGGTAATGCGCTTTTGTTCGGGGAGTGGGGGGAGAGGGACAGAAAGGTCTTTGAGTACATCAAGCGTGATGCCCTTGACTGTTGCACCTTTTCCCATCGAGTCGAGGTGTGAAGCATTGGCAAGCAGGAAATACAACAAATATCGCGGTTCAAGATCAGCGCAACACGAAAACGCTTTCAAATCCTGATTGATAGTGACGTCTATCGTGTTAATTGCAACCTTACCAAGGCCCATCCGAGTTGCAACGATCACGCTCCCTGCTGGAATCAGGTTAGAAGCACTATCACTAAGTCCTTCAGCGGTAATTTTTTCTTGAGTAGCAGATAGCGTAGTATCTTTGAGGTCCTTTACCGTAGCCCAAGGAATATTTCCACCCCAGTAGGCATTATTATTACGACTCGGTGTACCACCACCGGAAATCGAAACAAGTCCGCCGAGAGGAACACAGGAATGCTTCATCCCACCATCCCCTTCAACTCCGCCAACTCCCCGGCAATCTCGCGCTCCAACTCCTCCAACCGGGCAATAATTACCTGCGGCGGCTCGTAAGCTACCTCCTCATGTTCCACCTTTTTGTAACGGTTGATGGAAAGATCGTACTTGTTATCACGGATTTCCTGCACCGGAACGCAAAACGCTTTAGCGGTGCGGTCGGTATCTGCTGCAGGATTTCGTCCCTGCCAGCTTGCCACCGCATCCGGTATATCATTCTCATCGATTGGATTGCGCTTGTCATCCAGTGAAAAACCATCGGCCTGCATATCGTAGAACCAGACATGATCCGTGCCGCCGGAATTGGTTTTGGTGAAGATCAGGATACCGGTAGAGACGCCGGCATACGGCTTGAACACACCGGACGGCATGGAGATCATCGCATCCAGCTTGTGACCGTCAACCAGAGCTTTGCGCAGATCAAGATGCGCCTTGCTGGAACCGAACAGCACCCCATCCGGCACGATTACCGCGCAACGTCCGCCCGGTTTCAGCAACCGCAGCATCAGCGCGATAAACAACAGCTCGGTCTTCTTGGTCTTGACCGTGCGCAAAAGATCCTTGGCAACGGTCTCTTCATCCAGCGAACCTTTAAACGGTGGATTGGCAAGAATCAGGGTGAATGCATCTTCAATATCAGCGGCGGTGCTGGCGAGGGCGTCCCGCCGCTCGATTCCCGGATTCTCCACGCCGTGCAGCATCATGTTCATGCTGGCGATACGGAGCATGGTGGAATCGAAATCAAAACCGGAAAAGAGCTTTTCGTTGAAATGTTTTTTCAGGGCTTCATTGTGAAACAGATCGTCATGGTGAGCGCGCAGATATTCACCGGCAGCCACCAGAAAACCGGCAGTGCCGCAGGCGGGGTCGCAGATAGTGTCGTCCGGTTTGGGCTGCATCAGATCGACCATCATCTTGATAATATGGCGGGGGGTGCGGAACTGGCCGTTGGTTCCGGCGGTGGTCAGCTTGGAAAGCATGTATTCGTACAAATCACCCTTGGTGTCCCGATCTTCCATGGGAACATCGCTGATCTGCTCCACCACCCGCTCCAGCAAACTTGGGGTGGGAATCATGAAAATGGCATCCTTCATGTGCCGACTGTATGCGGTATCTTCGCCTCCATGCAGGTTTTTGATGAAAGGGAAAACCTCCTGGCTGACTACACGGAACATTTCCTCGGTCTCAAACTCACGAAACCGAGACCAGCGCAGATGATCTTGACCCGATTGATATATCGGATCCTCGATCAGCTTGTTCAACCGATTAGCTTTTTTCTCCCGCGCCGTGTGGATATCATCCAGGCGTTTTATGAAAAGCAGAAAGGAAATCTGTTCAATCACCCGCAAAGGATCGGAAATCCCACCGGACCAGAATGTGTTCCATACTTTATCGATCTTGGATTTATTATCACCGGTCAGCACGTGGCGGACTCCTTTGCAGCAAATCACCCTAAATCTTTGGGAATACTGGATTGCCTACAAATACCAGAATCTACGCCGGCTTTCCATGAAAAACTATGAATGTTTTGCGGTCGAACGAGGACAGCATGCCGAATCAAGCACCCGGTCTTAGAATCACGCCATGCAACGTTTGAAGCATATAGATGTCGCTACGTCCGTGGCTGTGTGCTACAAAAGCACCTGAATAAGCGGCAGTTCCGAAGAGAAATCCCTGGAACAGGAACACCGCCATGCCAGAGGGGCCTATAGCCGTGACCGATTCACTGGAATACTGAGACAGTATGATGGCATCAATGATCTGCATAAACGTAATTGCAGAAGTTGAAAGGATCATAGGGCCTGCGAACTTCAGCAGGCGTGGAATATGCTTGAATAGCATGTTACTTTTCAGTTTCTCGCGTACCAGCTCCAGCCAGGTGCCGACAGTTGCATTGAGAAGTGATGATTGCTCGACAATTTTTCGTTTTAGAATGCGCGAAGACGCTTTGTCCGGGGTCAGCAGGAAATGAAGGGGGCTGGTCATTTGTGGCCTATTCGCCTTCCAGTCGGCAGAGCTCCTCGATCAAATCGTGGGAGAGCCACAATCCGGAACTTATGAGTTTAGAGAATGCGTCTCTCAGGGAAGGCAATAGATTGGATCGTTTGGCAAGCACCAGTATTCCGGCAGTACCGATGCATTTGCAACCCAGTGTTTCTGCACAACGGCGGCCTTCACGGTCATCAAGTATCACTCTATATGAGGGGTTGAGTAGAGCAAAAGAAATTACTTCACTCTCGCCACGTCCCAAATCCCAAGCTGCGACTCTTAGGTCAAGCGGTATGTTGGTCGCTTTCTTGAGCCACTGTTGCTGTGCCACCTGTTTAGCGGGAAAATCATTCTTCCCTGTGGTTGTTACTTCCCTCAAGACAGCCTCTGGCACTGCAATCTCTGGGAACAGTCCGGGTAGCAAATCCTGTAATCCACTTTTGAACAGGCAGATGAGTGGGGATGCATTTACAACAACCCGATCAATTGACATTGGATAACTCTGCCAAAACTTCCTGAGAGCCATACTGAAAAGGTGAAACCCTGAAACGCCCCAAGGCATCCATAAAGTCCACACGTGACAATCCAGCTATTTCAGCAGCCTTTTCCTGGGATATTACGGTCATTTCATACCATTTTACAGCTGCTGCAAGGCGCAACTCTCTTCCAAATTCATCCGGACTTTTATGCAATGCGGAAAACGCTCCGTCCGGCAATTCAAGTTTCAATGCGACTGACATGTTGTTGTCCTCCCTCTCTTCAACTAATACGACTCAATACACCTTCTGACTCATTGATCGACATAATAGTCTGATACTACATTAAAAGCAATTTGGTTGTGCTGCCGGTCATTCAATATTTTCCTGTATGAACAGTTCACCGGAGTCCAGTTCCAATGCAACAAGATTGCCTCTCCCTTCATACTGGCTACCCATGAAACAGCCGTTGTCCAGACAGATACAATTTCTCTTCAGGCTTTTCTTGATTTCATCCAAGTGGTGTACAGTATGCCCTATCACCAGCTTCCTGCCTCCGATTATATCAGGATAAGCTTCGCGGCAGTGTCGATCCCACAGCATGAAGTCCTGACTGGTCTCTTTCAATGGATCATGAAGACTGAAGTTTAATCCTGCATGTACAAAGACATGCGTATCAGTTACATGGCGGTCTGGAAGTTTCAACATAAATTGAATATGTCCAAAAGTGATTTCTTCAGGATGTTCAACACCGTAGCTTTTCAAGGTTGCCCTACCTCCGAAATCGAGCCAGTCTTGCATCCCGGTGAGATAGATAGACTTCAGCAGCATATGTTCATGATTGCCGAGGATCGGATGGACTGTATATCCGGTTTGCTGCAACTCGATTATGGAATCCAGAACCCCTTTGCTGTCCGGGCCACGGTCTATGTAGTCACCCAACAGAATCAGGCTGTCATCTCTGGTTAGCTCAATTTGTTTGAAGAGAAGCTCCCTGAATGTGCGGCAGCAACCGTGGATATCAGCTATTACGAATTGTCTCGGCATTATTCTATTCTCTGAAAGATTGGATTATTTCTCACGCAAAATAAATCGGTTAAACAGTTGCGTCAGCATCGGTATCTGTCCGCTTAAACGGTGATCGGAGTTGACCAGATGCAACTCAGCCTGATGGTGTTCAGCATAATCGATAACGTTATGAACCGGGATAACCTCGTCTTTCCAGGCATGTACAATGGTCATTTGCTTACATCCTGGCACAGGGTGCGATACCCGGTAGCCAGGCAACCCCACGGCTGGGGCCATCAGGAAAAGTCCAACTGCCGGAAGTTTTCTGGATGCCCTCAATGACACATAACCCCCCATACTTGATCCAACCAGAATGAATGGTCCTTGCATTCCGGAGGCAACCTTCAGTAGATGCTTCACCCGCTCTTCCGGATTGTCCATCCCTCTGAAGTTAGGGCTTTCGACCGTATGGCCGTGACTTCTGGCAACATCCGCCAAAGCAAAAATCTTCTCGCCCAACGGCCCACTCTCCTTGCCGTGGGCAAAAATGACTGACGGCAGTCTGTCGGTTTGGTATAATGCCTTATCCCAACCCGTCTCCCCCCGAAATGTAACACCAGCCATTGTGTAGTTTATTTGCAACCAGTCAGCAAGTTGAGTCAAAGAAGCGTTCATCTTTTCAACTCGCTGAAGTCCGGTATGTTGAATTTCATCCAGAACCAATCTGTTTGCGATAGGCACAGAATGGTTTGTTACAACAGGAGGCTCTGATAACGGCATAGGATTGTCCCATTTTTCGCCGTTGAACCAACCTTTGAAATTGATTGAAGACAGAGCAAGAAACGGCTCGTCCGTGTTCACCAAGCAGCTGACATATTCTTCACGTACAGAGTGAAACCATCGATATGGGCCTTTTGAGTCATTGCTGAATTTAGCAGGATCGGACATTATCTCGGCATGGATCTTTTCAATAACCGGAATAAGCATTTTTATATCCTTATCCAACCTGCCGAAGTTATCGTTGTTGACATAAGCCCACTTTTTATAGGGAGACCCGTGATGCGAGTTCTGAAGGTAATGTTCCGAAAGCGTTAACGTCAAGTAGTGCCGAAGTGCATGGTTGGCATCGTCCAGCACTTCGGCGAGAAGATGGTAAGCTACAATCCCCAGAGAATTGCGAAACGGCTTGCGTTTTACAAGAGCTACAGCGTAATCAAAGCATTCCGGAATTCCTTCATAAATAGGCAGCATGAGTTTGTCCCTCTCATTCAATGATGGGAATATTTTTAGAGGCGGGAGTTCGCCCCCGATATGATCGGTCTGGGATTATCATTTATGATTCTTTCTTTGTTGTCATAGCAATGTATTCTTTGGGCACATGATCCGTAAGCCAGACGCCGTTATCAGATTCAAAGAAATTAAATCCATCCTCGTGCATTCTTACAGCTGCTATAACAACTACCGCAGGGCTTCCGTGTCGTCTGCCAACTTTTAAAGCGCCCTCGCTATCCAATGATAAATGGACATGCTGTCTATTCCCCTTGCAAATACCCTGATGAAGTATGGATGATATGTTACGTCCTGCGGTGCCATGATAGAGTGTCTCCGGTGGCTTTGTTGTCTTCAAGCCGAGATCGACCGGCAGGGAATGCCCCTGATTTGCCCGAATTTTCAAACCATCTTCGCTGATGGCAAATCTCTGTTTGGCGCTGGCAGCGACAATATTACAAATTAAATCAGTGGTGAGATTCACTCCTGCCTTGCGGCTCTTTTCCACAATATCTGAAATGTCCGCCCAGCCAGATCCATCAAGTTGGACTCCGATGGCTTCTGGTTTATGCCGCAGTACCAGGCTAAGGAATTTACTCAATGGTGTTATGCCGTTGGCTCTATTCTGTCTTTGCATGGCACGCCTGAGTTGCATAAATTCTATTCACCTGCTTCAACACTCTTCACTCCAGTTCTCAAAAAACTGGTTTATCGTGATGGGCATTTTCATGGCTTATGGTGTCTCTTCTAGAGCAATCGCAGTCACAATTTTTGATCGAGACCTTGCCCGCCTAACCAAGTGATCATCTTCGCCACTCTGTTCCAGCCATTCAAAAAAACGCTGAACTCCAAGGCGAGTATTAGCCTCATCTCTGCAATTGACAATAAATGCGAACTGAATTTTATGTATCTCATCAGCAACAAATATCCCGAAAGGTGCACTAACAACTGTGGCATCGGAAAAGCCAAGCAGTCTTGTTGCCTGTGCTTCAGTTGCTGATTTATGACATGCAATAACATGGACAGGACCACTACGATTTCCGGTCAGGGTAGGCGCATACAAATGGTCATAACGGAATGGTTGCCCGACCATTTCCTTTGCAGCACTTACGGTTATTGCAGCCGGGATGGAATGATGAATAAGCAGTACCTCTGTTCCGTTGAATGCGGCAAACAGCTTGCCATTCATGTTTTTTGACCCTTTGCGCTGTATAATTGACTCAAACAAAATCCTCTGCATTTCGTCCTTGCGGGCACTGAAGTCCAGACGACTCCAGTCAAGTGCATCGATATATTCAATTAGCATCGGCATGTTGTTTACCCTCGGTTTGGATTTTGTTGATTATTGCTACTGTTCCAGAATGTTTCAGCCCGCAAAATTGCCTGCTCCATACGTGCCCGTCCAACTGGATTGGCGCTGTGAATCTTCACTTTGATTGGGTCAAGCTGACCACTATAAGCCGCCTGCTCGATGAAGCATGCCACATCATAGCCGGTACCGTTCTGTTCATCTCCCAGATCATGGTCGAGAGATATGATTGTTACCGTACCTCTGACAAGAAGGGCAATCGCCTCACCAGCGGTCTTGGCGTGGCAGTCAAACTCCGATGGCATCGGCCTTTCGTCATCGAGCCAAACTTTCATTTAAGTTTCCCGCCTTCATAAACCCGCACAGGATTGCCCCTGACCAGTTCATTATGGCTGTCCCACCTTTTCTTTTGGGCTTTTGCCAACTGCTGTTGTTCATGCCGTGCGATAAGGATGGCAAGTCGTTCCAGCGCCCTTTTCCGGTTGGCTGCTTGAGAACGTTCGTCGCGGGCAATCGTTGTCAGTCCCGTAGGGATGTGCACCAAACGCACTGCGGATTCTGTGGTATTCACATGCTGACCACCGGGGCCTGATGCTTTCAAGGTTTCCATTAGCACATCCTGTTCTCTAAACTTGGATGTTTCTGGTATGGTGATCTGGTTGACGCCGACGAACCAGTTTTTCCTCTTGTGGCCTGGACGAAACGGTGAGGTCGCTATCCATTGAACGGTTCCCACCCATGAGGCAGCAAATGCAGGGCATCCCTCGCCATCGATGTGAATCAATGCTGACATTAGCGTTCCCTTTTCCGGGCCGGGTTCTTCCTCAATGACTGCGGCAACAAGTCCCTGTTTTGCGGCATCGGCTACCAGCTCTTCCGCCAACCTGGCTACCACCCAGCAGCATTCGACGGGACCGCGAGCGGATGTTATCTGAAGGATGATTTGCATTCTTTTCCCCGTACCTTGTATGTCAGTATCGGCGTGAAAGTCGCCACTACTTTGACTAATCCAAATCCAACCATGTCGGCTATGACAGCATCAATGTCCTTGTATGCCTGCGGCGCTTCTTCATAGAGCAGCTCTTTGTCCTCGCAAATGACGTAACTGCCGAGCTTGGTCTTCCTCATCGAATCGGCGGAATATTTCTCCCGCAGTCTTCCTTCACACTCATTGCGCCCCCATTTGCGACCTGCACCGTGGGCGACAGACCAGAGGTTCGCCTCCTGATCTCCAATCGGTTTGACCAGATAGCTGCATGCGCCACGGGAACCAGGAATGATGACGCAAACCTCATCCGATGGCGCTGCTCCTTTGCGATGGAGAAAACAGGATTTCCCATCAGATTCAACGGGAGTTATGGAGTTGTGGCACCAGTCACCGGAATGCCCTACACCGGCACAACTGTCGATTTGCCATATCAATCGGCAAGCAATCAGATTTCGATTTGCCTGTGCCCATTTTACACAGTTGCCATGAGCTTGTAGATATCGCTCAGCTTCTTCACTGCCTGCCATCAATCCGCCATCTCGATGAACATCCACATGAGAGCGCAGCAGCCGTTCACCAAGACCTCTGGAACCGGAATGAACCAACAGGAAGAGAACATGTTTCTTCAAGCCGCAAAACCTGAAGTAATGCTCATCAAATACTTCTTTCACCTTCAGTAACTCAGCAAAGTGATTTCCCATGCCGATTGTGCCTAGTGATGAAGCGAACCCATCCGGTTCCGCTCGAAAATCTTTAAGCCATGCGGTAATATCGCCATCCCACGGCTCTTCCAGCCCTTTGAGCTTCTTCGCCCATTTTTCAGGTTTTGCTTTGGCGGCGTCAAGATCCGTATCAAACAGCCCCATACCGCAACCGACATCGGAACCGACCAGATAGGGATAGAACACTCCTTCCGATAGCATGGCCGCACCCACCGGTCCACCTTTGCCTGGATGCAGATCAGGAAACCCGGCAACTCGTATCATGGCTGACAGCCCAGCAACTCTTTCAAGCTGACGGATTGACTCACCTTCGATCCATGAGGATGGAGAGGCAAAGAGTGTTGTGTTTACTTTTGTCATATATCCAGACTCTCATGGAAGGTATTTTCTGTCAATTTAACGAGGCAATATATTTTACCAAAACCGATTTGCCTTATTACCTGAGGCTGTTCTGACGATATCAGGGTTATGTGGCATTTTCAGACACACCGGAAATTTATGTTGAGAATTGAGTAAAAACGCCCGCGCCTAGTGCCAGGCCTGAAGTTTAATTCGTCATTTCTATCAACAAATATGACTTACCGCAGAGCCAACAAGGGAATAAGTATCAGGAGTGTGCTGCGAAACTGGAAAGAATCTCTTCAGGTGATTTTCTGCCAAGGAAGGTTTTGTCGAAATCCGTATCGAAACTGATCAGGACAAGATTGTGCTGCTGTGCAACCACATACTGATAAGCATCATCAAAATCAAGTCGGAACTGTTGCCGGGCCACCGTCGTCTCCCGTAAACCATCGGGATCAAGCGCAATTCGGCTAAGTGCTCCGTTTTCGAGCACATCAGTCACAAAATCACGCCATACATCAGGCTTGTTGAGACGTGTCAGAATGAGGCCAATCGAGCATACGGTAAACTCTGAGATGGCAAGTTCAGCGGTTGGGATTGTCTTGAAAAGGCATTGAACAACGGAGGCTTTCTGCTGGTTCAGCAAAAGTTCCAACCAGATGTTGCTATCAACGAGGTATTTCACCGTTCCACCAGTCGAGAGATTTTTTCTGAAGGGAGAGGGAAGTAAATTGTTCGCGGTATTCAGAGATCCCACCAGCCCAGGACAATGAGAGAGATTGCTGCTGTGGCCGGTAACGTCGAGAAATAAAGTCAATGAAGTCTTCCACCTCGCGCTGGAGAGGTTCTGGGAGTTGATCAATTTTTTGTGCTAATGCGCTCATAGTCGCAACTATACCTGACTGTTAGATTTCATACAAGTTGATTATCATCTATAAAGCGCGACGAGCAGATTGAATGAACTACCCCGCATCAAGCTGCGAGGTATCAGGGTAATAGTTTCAGAAAATACTGCGTTGGTGGTAATAAGCGGGATGGAGCTGCAGGAAAGAAAGAGTACGGCGGCTTTGTCGTCGCTGTCATCTTTATCCACGATGGCGTACCAGGCGCTGGTGTCAACAAAAAGAGCATTCATCGACTTTTACTGTACAATACGGCATCGTGATTGCGTGCGGTCTTCTGATGACCGCTACCGCCGAGACCTACGATATCAAAGATAGGATCATGGCTTATATTATCTGTTTTTGCGGGAAATCTCTCCGTGATCAATTCTCGAATCAATGACGAGAGACTCTTCTTTGTTTTGCGGGACACATCCATGCCAAACCCTTCATGGGGAAAAACCTTACATCATATGTAATAATCCGTCAATGATGCTCGCAACAATGCACCATCTCTCTCATCCCCTCCAAAATCCTTTTCAGGCTTCTCATGGAAGATATCCCCTGTCAATTTATCGAGGCGTTTTTTTGCGGGAACTGATTTGTTGTCAGTTCGACTGGGAATCAAACTGAGAATATTCATGGTTGTTATTTATCTAATGAAGACTCTTCTCAATATGCGCGCTTTATCCGGGCACTTCAATGGGGCGTTCTCTGTGAATCAATACCCAGTCACCGTTTTCGGCCAGCGCTTCCTTGCCGACCGCCAGAATAATAAATTGCTGGCGTGTTTCATCATCTGCGGCACCGTCCAGCAGGTGCAGACTCTTTTTAAAGATACCGTACATTCGGGCATACTGTTTGGCATGTTCTGAAAACAGCATCCGATAAGAATAAAAGTTTATGGATCCGGCAATCACAAAAAAAAGCGGCGTGGCAACCATCATCCATGGATCTAGTGCTTCACCTCCAACCTTTAATCCGTGGATCAAAAGCATGGCCGGAGTCATTACAAATAGTCCCAACCAGAAAAAACCTTTGGCAATTGTGTCCAACTGGTTCGCCGTTTGATTGTGGTCCCGCGCCTTTCGCCCAAAATAATTCATCTGGTCAGTAAGCCAGTATGTCTTCACCGCCATCAGGGATCTTGATGTAACCTTTTCTTCGCAACCCTTGAGAGCAAGCAAACCCCATATTCTCATAGCGTAGCGTATCCAGTCCAGTTCCGACTGCTGTTTGCTTAGATAGAATGAGGCCGGTGCTTCTCTTATTCCGGCCAAACGCCAGAATAGGGTGATCCGCATTCCTTCTGCCAGTGCACGGTAATCTAGAAATTTCTCATGTACACCCTGCCGTTTTGTGGCGATATAGATGCCATAAGCCAGGCTGATAGCGACCAAGTAGCCTGTAATGGCGAACATGGCTGTGGTGATGTTGGAATAGACTCCAAGGAAGAAAACGATGAAAGGTATCAGGCAAGGCAGTATATACAGTGTTTCATGTGTGTACTGCTGAAACTGCTGGGCCAAGGCATCGGTATGGGCAAAATGAGCCAGCAGTTGAGCGGCAGAAGGAGAGAGTTCATCCTGGCTGCAAGTGTCCCCAGTCTCGTCTGACGATTCAGGAAACACATATTCAGCCGAGTGCTGTCGTTTGGCATCAAAATCGGGAGCAAGCCTGAATATATCGATTGAATCTCTGTTGAAGCGTTCAATACATGCAAGAGTGCGATTTTCTTCATCTTCACGGGAAGCAGTATCGTCATCATTGCGGGGATAGAGAAACGAAACCCCCTCCAAAATTTTTCGTATCGAACGATGGTGTGAGAGATAAACTTCATCAGGGGGGGGACTGCTGTCCTCTCGACGGGTCAGCAGGTGAATGACCGGACCGGTTTGCAGAGGAGCAAAAAGGTCATAGTCGCCAATGTTGGAAAGCTCATCGATTCCTTCGAGCTGCATCCGCACAACCTGTGAGGTCCCTCCCATTGGGCCGCCAGTTACGCCATCCCACATGGCAATCAAAAGCTGGCTATGCTCAACAATAAATCGTGCGGCGGTATAGTATTGGTGATCCCGAGCAGCGCCTCCGGCTCGGACAGCATCCACAGTGCTGCCAGGTGCGATAGGCAGTGTGTAGGAAATATCAGCCCTATCCAACAAGCCTCTGAACTGTTTTACGGATGTATCTGCAAAGTCCTTTTCATACAATTCCTGACTCATCGGTAGCGGAACAATCAGTCCGATATCTGCATTTAGAGCTACCTCGGCAACCAGACGGTCTGCACCTTCAGCCAGTGCTGACATTAACATCAAGGGTGTACTGGGGTACTGTTCCTTAAGGTTCTCAATAATGGCAATTAAGCGGTTTTTCAGGGCTGGAATATCTTCGGCAATAAGGTCCCGATGCCCTGTAACGCCAATGACCAGTGGAAGCCCAGAATTGCAAGGTATGTTTTTCAAATGCTGGATCATTAGACGCCTTTTTTACCCAAATCCAACCACAACAAAACATATTTTTTGACAATTACAAAACTGATGGTACAAGTATCAATCATTATTGCTTCATAATCCACTTGAGGGAGGAACGCAAGATGTCATTTATTCTCGGAGTAGGTTTTCATGAATGTGGTACCTGTGAATACTGGGCAGGAACCAGGGATATAAATAGTAGTAACCAAGCGACAGTCAGTGATATGCAAACGAAAGGAAAATGTACCAATGAGGACAACTCCTTCCATTATCGCGACATGGTGCCCGCCAATGGATCTTGTGGTGGTAGGTATTGGACAGCCTGGAGTCCGATAGATCGATGACGTATTTTGCTTTCTGCCCATGGAATTCCGTCATTGGGGGTAGTTGCAATATACCGTGCTAAAAACGCTACTTTCCCAATTTAATTGGGTCAAATGAAACTTCGACGCTGGATATTTCTTTTAATTGTTCATTGTCTATTTCTATTGTTTTATTAAGTCTGTAACCCCCGTCTGTTAATATCAACCCAAAGGTATTTTCTAGTGTTGCCTGCATGTTTGGAGGGTTGAAGTTCGCTTTCAATTCATTGGCATTACGGTAAGATTCAAAATCATTATTGAATTGAATCCCCTGCTTTTGTGCTGAGTCAGACTCATCACTCTTAAAAACATATTTCACTCTGTCGATTATCCGCCCTTGGGTATTTTTGAGTGAAAAATTAATTTTATAATATCCCTCAAGTACTCTATCACCCAGGAAGTTGCCCTGAGCGTCGTTTCGCAGCAGTGCTTTATTAAATGACCAGCATTTGTCCAACAGTCCACTTTTTAACGGCATCCTGCGAGCAAAGCAGATTGCCGCCTTTTCCTTTTTTGCTATGATAGAGTCCCTTCTAAAAGCAAATATTTCTACATTTTCCAACTCTTCAGAACTAACCTGGCGTAACACCTCTTTGAGCTTTTGTACGAATTGTTGATCAAATCGTATGGTTACAGGAATAAGTATTTTGGATTTATTATTTTCAGGATCGGTAGAGACTATTTCCAACTTACCAACATCAAAAGAATATGCCGCTTGAGGGTATTTGCTTAAGACTTCCAAGAAGAGAGTTGATCCGCTTTTTTGTTCTTGAATTCTACTGACTGATTCAGCAAAAAGACTCCCTCCTTCCACTTTCCTTAAGCCTATATTCAATTCCTTCAATTTCATCTTCAGTTTTGTAACAACAACAAGAGTCTCAATTTTCACAGTATACAAGCCGTCAGGTGACTTGCCTTGCGAAATCACTTTCAACTCTTTAACGTATCCTCCGCTATAAGATAAAATATTGTCCGATATGAGTTCACTGTTCTTGACTATGGTTTCAGATGAGACAAATGTACCGACAACCTGTTCTATTGCGTTTCGGATTGCGTTAGTTTTGGCACCGTCTGTATCTATCCCAACGCCGGTGGAAATAATGAGTTCCAATTTTTCAGGTTCTTCTGCAAAGGCAGTAATTGAAGTCAACAGCAAACTAGCAAGAATGATGAAGTGAGCAAACTTTTTCATGATATCTCCTCTTATGGATTTCATTTTCAGGGGAAAAACCAGCCCTTGTTAAATTTTATTTATTGCCAAGCGGTGTCAGAAATTGAGACTCATGAATTGACTTAACAAAATCGCAATCTTGAATAATGAGGATACTAATTTCCCCATGGATTATTATATTTTATAGGATCAAATGAAACTTCAATGCTGGACATTTTTTTTAAGAGTTCAATGTCTATATCTGTAGTAATGTCTAGCGAGTAAGTTCCGTTTGTTATTACTACCCCGAAACCTCTGCCAGAATTATCGGAATACTGTTTTGTTGCCAGAATGTTTGGAGGATTACTTGAGACATCCCCATCCAAAAAGCTTTGAAGGTCGTTATTTTTATAATGATCACCCATCTTCATTTGCATACCCTGCATTTTTGTTGTGTCACATGAACGAACTACAAAATTATATTTCACCCTGTAGACTATCTCTCCCTTTGCGTTCTTGAATGTATAATTAAGTTTATAACGATCTAACTGTATTTCACGATATAGAAAATTTCCCGGAGCATCGTTGCGCAGGAGTGAATTACTAAATGACCAGCAGTTGTCTAGCAGACCGCTCTCCAAAGGGTTCCTGCGAGCAAAGCAGATAGTTGTCTTCTTATCATATTTGTAATCCATCAATTCGGCATTATTGCGTTCCTCAGAAGCAACTTGATGCAACACCTCTTTTAAATTATTCAAAAATTTATTATCAAACTTGATGTCTATTGGAATACTAACTTTCGCTTTATTAGTTGAAGGATTTGTTGACATTATCTCAAGTTTGCCGACATTG
>Ga0194063_10001315_pt1 | contig 16220 bp, 11 predicted proteins | sample SepL3720m_MetaG_FD_155459 | JGI IMG/M metagenome (GOLD analysis project Ga0194063, IMG submission 155459) | Anoxic zone freshwater microbial communities from boreal shield lake in IISD Experimental Lakes Area, Ontario, Canada - Sep2016-L373-20m | ecosystem: Environmental > Aquatic > Freshwater... | reverse complement strand
CTCGGTTTATCGCTTGACACCTATACTCGTCTGGCGGATAATTGATGAAAGTCAATTGCATTTCAGCGAATGGACAGTTAAAAGCGCCATTAAAGGGATTTTACACGTTTGAGCAGTCGGCTCATAGCCCCATATTTGAAGAGCCTGAAAAGATGCAGAAGATTTTGCGGGAGGATGTGCTGGCAGGAAAGAGTAGCCTTGCTGACGCAAAGTAATTTGAACCGCATGGTTCCTCCTTGCCGTATATAAAACGGCAAATACCAAAAATCTCAAAGATCAACAAAGACCGTACCCGCTCTCCATCAAGTCGCGCAGGCGTTGAAGAAAGATGGCTAATCTAGCATTTTCAGGATTGGATTGAGTCTTGGTTATGATATAATTTAGACGTATGACGTAAATTTGATCGATAGGATTATCGTATGAATATTGTTACCATATCCCTCAAATTTCAGGTGGTCATTCCGCAGACGGTGCGGGAGAAAATCGGAGTCAAACCAGGACAGAAAATGAAAGTGCTGGCGTATGACAATAAAATCATTTTCATTCCCGTACGACCCATCCAGGAAGGGCGCGGATCGCTCCCGTGCATCGATACCAACATCCTGCGTGAAGATGACAAAGCTCACTATTGAGGAATATGAAACCCGAGGATTCTAAAACAGACGAATAAAAGCTTCCCGACCGATACGAATCTGAAGAAGTTGAGGGAGATATTGTTCTAAAGGTCGTAATCTTTCCAACAAGCCAACATGGTATAATCGTCTCAATATCCATTGCGTAATATGTGAAGGATGGGTAGTGTTGTCTTTGATTGAAGAACAGGGTTCAGGGAAATTCGATGCCTTTTGATAACACTTTGGAATTGATCCAACAAAATCACTTCGACTGTTTGATTCTGGTTCATCCCCATACCCAGCTTCTCGAAAAGATGCTGACACAACTCGAATCGCATCCCTATCCTATTTTAAATATCAGCAAAGAGTTGAGCAAGTCGCTCTTAACGGTTTCTCCCGAAGAACGCGCCCGCTCCACGCAGCAATACTTTTTGGAGAAAACATCTTCCCTTCATCCTGGACCCGTGTTGTGCACCCATCCCGATTTGCTATTTGAGCCAACTTTCAAACTCGACCCTCTGGCGCTTTTCCGCCAGGCCGCCAGCATAGTACAGCTTATCGTGTTTTGGCTGGGTGATTTCTCCGATAACACGCTCTCTTATGCAGTGCCTGAGCACCATCACTATCGCGCCTGGCATATTTCCGCTTCATTAATTCACCATCCGCTTGTATCGATCCATCGAATTTCCGCTTCGTAAGGAGTCATAACCATGTTGTATAAAGAACTTGTTCAATTCACTCCGATTGAAACCGTCATCCAACTGCGCAGTGCTGACCAGGAATCGGCAGCCAAAAATCTCGTAGAAACCTATGTTATTTCCGAGACGATGGCAAATAAGCTGGTCGATATGGTTGTTCCGCAGCTCCAATTTGATCGCCCGCAGGATAACAAAGGTTTATTGATCGTTGGCAATTACGGCACCGGCAAAAGCCACCTGATGTCGGTCATCTCAGCCGTTGCGGAAAGAGAAGGTTTATGCGAACAGATCAACAATGATGCGGTCAAAGAATCAGCCGGGGTTTTTGCAGGAAAGTTCAAAGTCGTGCGGGTGGAAATAGGGGCTGTCGTGCGTTCGCTGCGCGATATTTTACTGGATGAGCTGCAAACCGCCTTAAAAAGCTGGGGGGTAACTTTCGTTTTCCCAGCCGCAGACCAGGTGAATAACAATAAAACCTTGATCATCCAAGCCATGGCAGCTTTCCAGGAGAAGTATCCCGATAAGGGAATCCTGTTGGTGGTAGATGAGCTGCTGGATTATCTGCGTACCCGTGAACAGCGCGATTTGATCCTCGACCTTGGCTTTTTACGAGAATTGGGGGAGGTGGCTGCATCTTGCCCATTTCGCTTCATGGGTGGTCTGCAGGAAACTCTATTTGAAAACCCACGTTTCAGTTTTGTGGCTGCCCAGCTCCGGCGGGTCAAGGATCGCTTCGAGCAAATCACCATCGCCCGTGAGGATATCACCTATGTCGTCTCGGAACGACTACTTAAAAAGACAGCCGCTCAAAAAGCGCAAATCAGTGAGTATCTCAGAAAGTTTGCTCCCCTTTACAAATCCATGGCAGAACGAATGGATGAATTTGTGGCGTTATTTCCCATCCATCCGGTCTATGTTGAGACATTTGAAAGCCTGGCAATCGCCGAGAAACGCCAGGTGCTGAAGACTTTCAGTAGTGCAATCCGTTCCATCCTGGATTTGGAAGTGCCCCAGGATCAACCCGGCTTGATCTCTTACGATCACTATTGGAAGCTCATTCAGGATGATCCCAGCTTGCGCAGTATGGACGAAATTGTGCGCGTGATTGAAAAGAGCAACGTCCTCGAGGGGTTAATCCGGAACGCTTACACCCGCCCCAACCTGAAGGATATGGCGCTGCGCATCATCCGCGCCCTGAGCGTCCAACGGTTGACCACGCAGGATGTATTCGTTCCGCTGGGGGTAACCGCTGAAAGCCTGCGCGATGGGTTATGTCTGTACCAACGCCTGCCAGCCGAGATGAACACTGCCGAATTTCTTCTCGACCAGGTACAGGTGGCACTTAAAGAAATGATGAAAACCGTTCAGGGACAATTCCTTTCTTACAATCAAGAAAATGGGCAATATTATCTTGATTTGAAGAAGGCGGTGGATTTTGACCAAAAAATCCGCGAACGCGGCGACTTTATGGATAAACCGGATCTGAACATGTATTTCTTTGACGCCCTCCGCCAGGCGCTGCATCTGAGTGATACCACTTACCTTACCGGACACAGCATTTGGTTTTATGAACTTCTCTGGGCAGATCATAAATCCACCCGTCCGGGCTACTTATTCTTCGGTCCGCCAGATGAACGCACAACCGCCCAACCGCCGCGTGATTTCTACGTGTATTTCCTGCCACCTTTCCTCAAGCGTACATGGCAAGACCAGAAATTACCCGATGAAACCATCTTCTATCTCAGCGCATTGGGAGCCGATTTTGAAACCAAGATTCGCATCTACGCCGGGGCAAGTGCCATGGCACACGAATCAACCGAATACCGCCGCGAATATACCGATAAAGCCGAGGCTCTCTTCCGTGACTTAATGCGCTGGCTGGGCGATCACCTTGTCGAAAAATTGCATGTAATTTATCAGGGAGTGGACGAAGCAGTTCAGACCGTATTAACCCGCATGCGCAGCACAGCCAGCCAGAACCTGGAAGAATTGCTGCAACTGGTAGCTTCACACCTGTTAGCTCCGGATTTCGAAGAACGTTACCCGGATTATCCCAAGTTTCAGCGTTTGAGCCAGCCTGTTACCGAAACCGCCCGCCCCAACAGCGCCATGGAAGCGATCCGCCTGCTTTGCGGCAGGGGAAGGACAAATCTGGCAGCGGGTGTATTGGAAGGGCTGGGGATTATAGATGATCAAGGCAACATCCGTCCAATCCAATCTCCTTATGCCGCTCATTTTCTACAAATCCTCAGGGATAAACCCGACGGACAGGTTGTCAATCGCGGTGAGGTGATCGAAATCGTCGCGGGCGGGCTGCAGCCGGTCGAAAAAGACATTTCCTACCATCTTGAACCGGAGTGGGTCGCCGTTATATTGCTGGCACTGGTCTACAATGGAGACATCGTTATCAGCCTGGACGGGCGCGAGGAACTGGACGCCAGTACGCTCGAACGGGCTATGACGCGTGCCATGCCAGACATTACCAATTTCCGCTTCTACAAACGCCCACGCGGCATTCCCCTCAACCTTTGGCAAATGATCTTTGAAGGGTTAGGATTGCAGCCCGGTTTGATCCGTGATGAAAACACACGCGAAACCGCCATCAGCGAATTGCAGCGACTGGTGAATGCGGAATTGGAACAGGTTGTTCTGATTCAGGATCGTTTGCAGCAGGGCATCCAGCTCTGGAATACACCGGTATTTACCGACCGCCTGACTTTTACGGTTGAACGCGGCACCGTCGTGGGCAGTAATGCACCCGAAATTTCCCTATCCATAACGGATCTTCTGCCAGGCTTACGCGGCTATAAACAATTTCTGGAAGAATTGAAGGTTTTTAATACTGTTGGAAAACTGCGCAACCTGCGCTTACCCCAGCAAGAAATCCAGGACAGTCTCGAATATCGTGGTATGGTGCAGCGTTCTCAACGCTTGCTAGAGATCGTCAACCTGTTTCAATCCCGCACCACCTATCTCGCGGAAGCCCAGGCTAATCTTCCAGCCGGGCACGCCTGGTTGGAACGTGCCTTAATTACCCAAAAAACAATATTGGATTCGGTGCGTCTCTTCGGGAAAGAGAACACTCCAGTTGATACTCAGATGATGCAGCGCGAGTTAGACAGCCTGAAGACAGATTACATCACAATCTATAGCGAGCTGCATCGTAAAGTGGTACTGACCGCCAGCGGAGACGAGCTGCGCCAACGGATCACCCACAGTCCCCGTTTTGATGCCCTGCGTGCCCTGTCGGGGATTGATTTGCTCACCCGCAGCGGTGATTTTGAAGCCTGGAAACATCAGATCAGCGCCCTGCTCGCCTGCCCTGGCTTCCACGAAGGCGTCATGGCAGACAGCCCCACCTGCCCCTTCTGCCACCTGCGCCCAGCCCAGCATCCGGCTAACGCGCATGCGGAGACAGTGCTGCATACGCTGGACACACGCCTGGGAGAAATTCTGCAAAACTGGCGCAAAGCGTTGAGAGCCAACCTGAACAGCGCAACCGCCCTGCAGAGTCTGCAAGCCATGTCTCCCAGCGAACGGAAACCGATCGAAGAATTCCTAAACCAGAGTGATGATGCAGAAAATTTACCTGAGCATTTTGTCCAGGCGGCTATTCAGGCTTTACGCGGCATCCAGGCATTGACCATTCCAGTCGAGGCACTCATCCAATCGCTCAAGAGCGGCGGTCTCCCCTGCACGCTTGAAGAACTGCAGCGGCGCTTCAAGCAATTTCTGGATCAGCAGATGCGCGGGCACGACGCCGGCAGCACCCGCTTAACCCTGGGCAGCGAATGAGTGAATAGCAATCCTATCAACACAGAGGTAATCTTATGTCCGAACAGCAGCTCGAAATCATCCCACACAAAAGCACCCCGCTTTCTCCCGCGGAGCAAGCCAAACGCGCCGCCTACCGCCAACGCCTGGCGGATTACCTGAAAGACCCGCATTTCCGCGCCATCGAGGGCTTTCCCAGCGGTACGGATGAAGCCATCCTGGCGCTTTCGGATCCGCCGTATTATACCGCCTGCCCTAATCCCTTTCTGCCGGAGATCCTGGGTGAATGGCAGCAAGAGCGCAGCGAAATCCGTGCAAACCTGGGATTGGTCGATGACAGCTACCAGCGTGAACCTTTCGCGGCGGATGTCTCGGAAGGCAAGAACGACCCGATCTACAACGCCCACTCCTATCATACCAAAGTGCCACATAAAGCCATTATGCGCTATATTCTGCATTACACCGATCCGGGCGACATCGTCTTCGACGGCTTCTGCGGCACGGGCATGACCGGCGTGGCAGCCCAATTATGCGGCGATAAGAAAACAGTCGAGGAATTGGGCTATTTCGTGGATGAGGATGGTTGGATTTATGAGAAATCGACTGAGAATCATCCCTTCTCCCTTTGGGAGAAGGGTAGGGATGAGGGAAATAATCTGCCGCAAATCCAACAATTGGCGCACAGGGATGAGGGAATTATCAAGGTCAAACCACCTCTCCCGCCCGAAATATTACAACGCTGCCGTGAGCTGCGCCAGAAAGCGACCGATGCAGAAGGATTGTTATGGATGCTTCTGCGTAACCGTCAGTTAGAGGGTGCCAAGTTCCGCCGCCAGCATCCTTTGATAGGTTATATTCTTGATTTTTATTGCAATGATGCAAGGCTTGCCATTGAGGTGGATGGCAGTGGGCATAATGAGAATGATCAACGCAGGTATGACGAGGAACGTACCAGCCAGCTTGAGGCTGCTGGCGTACACGTATTACGTTTTTGGAATCATGAGGTATTGAACAATACGCAGGCTGTTTTGGAGGAGATTTATGCGATGGTGATGAGTCGCATGGATGCAAATACTTCTGACTTTATAGCCACTACAACCCTCACCCCAGCCCTCTCCCAAAGGGAGAGGGAGAAAGATGTGGTAGAAAGACGGCGTCCGATATCTCGTCTGGGCGCACGCAAGGCGGTCTTGAACGACCTGTCGCCAGCCGCCACGTTCATCGCCTATAACTACAATACCCCGGTCGATGCTGCCGCCTTCGAAAAAGAAGCCAGACGCATCCTGCAGGAAGTCGAACACGAATGCGGCTGGATGTACGAAACCTGGCATGTCCCGCCCACACCCGAAAAACACATCTCTCCTTCTGAACTCCCCTCTACCTCTGAACTCCCCTCTACCTCCGGGAGAGGGGCCGGGGGTGAGGGCAACTGGGGTGAGAATACAGAGGGCATCAAAGGCAAAATCAACTACACCGTCTGGTCGGACGTCTTCATCTGTCCCACCTGCGGACAGGAAATGATCTTCTGGGACGTGGCGGTTGACCAAAAAGCCGGCGGCATTCGCGACGCCTGGAACTGCCCGGGCTGCGCTGTCCTGCTGGCGAAAAGCTCCAAGAAGGAGAGCGGTGCCCTAAAAGCCGAGCGCGCCTGGGAGAGCCGCTTCGACCGTGAACTGAAACAAACCATCCGCCATGTGAATCAGGTGCCAGTGTTGATTAAATACATTGTGGGGAAAAAACGTTTCGAAAAGAAGCCGGATGCCTCTGATCTGGCGTTGATTCGTAAAATAGAGGAGAGTGAAATACCATATCCAATCCCTACATCAAGAATGCCTGAAGGGGATGAAAGCCGCAGAAATGATGATATCGGTATTACCCATGTGCACCATTTTTACACTAGCCGGAATTTGTGTATTATGGCAGCATTATTAAACGTTAGTAATTCATTGAATGACAACCATAAATCTCGATGGAGAATAATACTTCAATCAATTTCCAGTACACTTTGTTCTAAATTGGCTCGCTACAATTTAGGAAAAAGAGGAAACGGGCCGGTTTCTGGAACATTATATGTGGCATCCCTCGTTGCAGAAGCGAACGTCCTTTCTGCAATAAGAGGGAAGATAAGTGATTTTCTATATGATAGTTCGGTTGAAAAAAAAGCGGTTTCAGTTGAAACTTTATCCTCTGCATGCATACAGAATTCATATGAAACCATGGATTACATATTTATTGATCCACCCTTTGGTGGCAATCTGATGTATTCAGAGTTAAATTTCATCTGGGAAGCCTGGCTGCAAGTTTTCACGAATAACAAATCTGAAGCCATCATCAATAAAGAGCAGCACAAGAAACTAGCTGAATACCAGGAACTGATGCAAGCCTGTTTTAACGAGTTCAATCGTATCCTCAAACCTGGACGCTGGATGACGGTCGAATTTCACAATTCGCAAAATGCGGTCTGGAACGCCATTCAAGAGGCTTTGCAGCGGGCTGGCTTTGTGATCGCCGATGTGCGCGTTTTGGATAAACAGCAGGAAACCTTCAAACAAGTGACTACTACTGCCGCCGTCAAACAAGATTTAATCATCTCGGCTTACAAACCCAACGGCAAGCTGGAAGAACGCTTCAAGTTAATCGCCGGTACGGAAGACGGCGCCTGGGAATTTATCCGCTACCATTTGAGCAAGCTGCCGGTCACCAACCAGTTAGATGGCAAAGCCATCATCAACGCCGAACGCCAGGCATACCTGCTCTTCGACCGCATGGTGGCTTTCCACGTCCAGCGCGGCGTGATGGTGCCGCTCTCCTCACCCGCCTTCTACGCCGGATTGGAGCAGCGCTTCACCCGCCGCGATGGGATGTTCTTCCTGCCCGAGCAGGTGGCAGAATACGACCGCGCCCTGCTCGATTCGGGCAAACCTACCCAGATCCCCATGCTGGTCACCGACGAGAAGACCGCCATCATCTGGCTGCGCCTGCAGTTGGACCCGGCTTCCAATGGGGAGCCGCAGACGCGCGGCGACCTGACCAATTTGTTCAACCAGACCATGCACCGCGCCAAGCATGAAACCGCCCTCGAACTGGTCGAAATCCTCGAACAAAACTTCCTGCAAGACCCCAACGGAAAATGGTACGTGCCAGATCACAACCACGCCAGCGATCTGGAAAAAGTGCGCCAGCGCTCCCTGCTGAAGGAATTCAACGAATACGCCGCTAGTACGGGACGCCTGCGCCAGTTCCGCAGCGAAGCGGTGCGGGTTGGCTTCACCGAGTGCTTCAAGCGCCAGGATTACGGAACCATCATCACGGTTGCCGAGCGCCTGCCGGAAGATGTGCTGCGTGAAGACCCGGATTTATTGATGTATTATGACAGCGCATTGCTAAGAAGGACGAACAAATAATGCTAAAAAACTTAGCAGATTTATTTCCTTCTCACACGCACCCACTCACATTGGTCAGTGACCCGGACCGGTTGCTGGCGGGTGAAGGCGTGATCCTGGCATTGGCACAGCGCGGCTTCCAGGTCATTCAGGAAAATGACACCGTGCTCCTGCGCCAGCGGGTGGAAGAAGCGCGCCCCTTCGACTCGCAGCACCCGCTGTTGGTGATCAGCGTGGGCATGCTGGAAGACCTGGCTTATGATTTGTACCAACCAGCCTATCGTCTCACCCTTTCCCTGCATGATTATTTCCCCAATCTGGCTTATCCAGTTCTACAAACGCTCAGCCCAGAGCAAGTGGAACGACTGGCAGCCTGCCAGCCCGTAGCGCAGCCGCTGAGTCGCCAGAAAACCATCGACTACTTACTGCGGGCAGTCTTTGAGGCTGACGCCGAAGCACTTTGCGAGGCGCCTGCCTTGATCGCCTGGCTGTCCGCTTATCACCAACGCCAGTCGCCTCTACCGCCGCTGCTGTGGGAAAGCTTGCTTGAACGCCTGCGGCGCTTTACCGTGTACCAAAACTGGGATATCAAAGCCCTGGTAGACGAGCCGCAAGCCTTCAAGGAATTTGTGCAGCAGGAATGGAAATACGCCGTCACCCAAGCCGTCTCAGGCAAACCCATACAGGAAGCGGGGGGAAAATACCATTTGATCTTTGAGGGGAATCCACACCTGCAAGACCTGCTGCCAGCCTTGATCCGTCAGGGCAGCCTGCAGCCGGTGGAAGTGCAAGAGGTGAAAACCATCCCATCCTGGGCACATTGCGCCGTTACGCAGTATGACTCCCGCCAACAGCGCTTCAATACCCTGCTGGATGCGCTTAACCAGCAGGTGAGTATGCTGCAAAGCGGGGCGGGTGCAAACCTCACCTGGCATACCTGGAAAGATATCGGGCGCGATTGGGCTGAAATCAATGCGCTGCGTTACCAAAACGGAATCGAGAGCAGCGATCTGCAAAGATGGACTTACCAGCAGCTCATCCAAAAGGTAGATGCCCAATTTTACGCCTACCTGCAGAAAGTCTATTCCCCTTTAGGTGCGCTGCGTCTGCCGGAACCGCATCATGTCCACCACATTCCGCATTACCTGGCTTACCTGCGTAATCTTGCGCAGACAGAGCGCATCGCCCTGGTCGTTTTGGATGGGTTATCGCTCTGCGATTGGCACATCGTGCACTCCGTGTGGAGCGAGCGTCATCCTGATTGGGAATATACTCCTGGCAGCCTCCTCGCCCAAATCCCGACCCTGACCTCCATCTCCCGCTATGCCCTGGTTTCAGGTTTGCGCCCGGCGGAGTTTGCTGCTGACTTGAACCATTGTCCAACAGAAGCAAATGCCTGGAAGCTGTTCTGGTCGCGCGAAGGGCTGCCGCAAACCGCCTGCGGTTACAAAGCGATCTCCTTTGACCGCGGCGTCGATTGTACACCGGAACTGGAAGACCCCCGCGTGCATTTCTGGTGTCTTATTGAAGTGAAGCCGGATGAATTGGTGCATAACGCCGTCCTGGGCAGCGCAGACCAGCAAGCCTCCCTGCGCCTGTGGCTGGATCCACACCATGAGCCGAATGCCGCCGCACTGGAAAGGCTGATCGATCAATTTCTGGAACGCCAATTCTCGGTCTTTATTACCAGCGATCACGGGCATGTGGAAGCGCTCGGTATGGGTCAACCTTCTGAAGGATTGCTGGCGCAAACGCGAGGGAAACGTGCCCGCATCTATAATGACCAGCGGGCAGCGATTCATGTCAAAAATGTTTTCGAGGACACCCTTCTCTGGCAGCATGACGGCATCCTCCCGGACGATCTCAGTGTCCTGATGCCGCTGGGGCGCAAAGCCTTTGCCCCCAGCGGTGAGATGGTCGTTACCCACGGCGGAGTTACTCTGGATGAAGTGCTTGTCCCGTTTGTTCAGATAAAGAAAGTGAGTGTCAGATGATGGATAAAGGTATTGGATTTAGCCGCACCGTCTTGCTGGATTGGTTGGATGTTTGCGCATCCTTGTGCCAGGAGAATCTCGAAACCGCAGAGATCAGGAATAGATTAGCCGTTACGATTGCAGACACGGTACACGGAAAAGACGCCCAACGCAAGACGATTGATGTCCTGACAGCTATCTGGCTGAAAACTGCAAAGACCGCGCCACAACTGCACCGCCAAGCCCTGGACTTGTTTCCAACACTGTCCAGCAGAGTCGAGCGCACCTGGCTGCATTATGGCATGACTCTGGTTTGCTACCCCATTTTCCGCAAATGCAGCGTCTCGATCGGACAGATCAGCCGCATCGATGATAGTATCACTCGTAAAACCATCAAGGAACGAATTGCCGCAGAGGTTGGTCATCTGGGCGCGTTGGATCGTTCGGTAGAGCGTATCCTCGCTTCCCTTACAAACTGGGGGATGCTTGCAGCCAGCGACCAGAAACATATTTGGAATATCCAATTGCACAGCTTTTCCTCCCCCAGCGCAAAACTGCAAACCTGGTTATTGGCATGTGCACTGCATGCCCATCCCGCCGACAGTCTTCCATTCAATGATCTGATCCATTTACCGGAACTTTATCCTTTTCGCATATCAGTTGGTGTGGATCAATTACGCCAAGACTCGAATTTTGAAATTCAATTGCAGGGCGGCGACTTGACCATGGTCAAGGTCAATTCCTAAGAGACTGTCTTGGAACTGAACACCTAGCGGGAAGAGAGACGGCTCTTCCTTGGCGGGATTTGCGGCTTAGCGTGAGGTTTTTCCTGTTCCAATTTATGCCTTCAAGGACTCATCCTCACAACCGGATCCCCATACAAATTAAAAGCCAGTAGATTCATCCAGCTCTTACCGTTCCAGGACAGAGCCATCTGCTCCTTTTGGAAGTAGAGCGCGGCTGCCAGGGGTGAGCCGCTGGCGATGTCGGCGACGACGTAGTAGCCGAGCGAGGCGTTATCGGCACTGCTACGGTTGGGCAGCCAGTTGCCACCCTTGTACCAGGAGACGCGCGAGGCGCCCAGCGTGCCCACCGCCCCGTGCTGCAAGAGCGCGTAGCTCAGGTTGGCAGGCGTCTCCGGTGCGGCGTTGCTGCATGAGTTCTGAAAAACGATCGCCGGGTAAGCATCGTTTAACAGGCTGCTTTCCGTATTATTGAACAATGCCCCGTCGCGCGGACCGCCGTAACCGATGTACGATTCTAACTCGCTGCCGTGTCCCCACCAGGCGACCAGACCATAGGGATTAATTGCCCAACGCGCCGCGGTGCTGCCCGGGCGCAGCTCTTCATCACTCAAAAAGCGCGACTTCGCTTCCGTCTTCCAATTCCCCTGCTGGTAGAGCGTATAAGACGTGAACCCCAGGCTGTTCAAATAATTGCCCTTCATGGCTTCCGCCAACAGAGCGCCATCGGTGGTCGGATCGGAGAAGCTCATCGGCAGCAGGACGGATTTACGCCAGAGCGGGTTGGCGGCGTTATCGTAGTCGATCGTCTTTTGCAAAATAGGGTCGAGGGCAGCCGTGTCATTATAATAGACAGGAATCCGCCCGACATAGACCTCAACCACCGGATCGACTCCGCCGTCACGCATATCGCCCTGCGGAAAATCGCAAAAATCCTGATCGCCGTTCAAATCCCAGTTGCCCGTCAGGTCGGCGTAATAATAATCGGTCGGCGTATCCAGATAAGAACCACCTTCGTCCGTCAAGGGCCAGCAGTTGAGCATGGGCACGTCCCCCTCCTGATCGCCGCTCTGCCAGGGATTATAAGGGTCGGGGTTGCCGATCAAGAGCACGTACTGGATGCGGCGGGAGACGTAGTTTGCTTGCAGCCATTGGCGTATCTTCTGGGCGGTGCGGTTGGGAGGCGGTGCACTCAAATTGCCGTAATCCGTTTCGGTGACGATGCGGGTGGTCAAGCCATGGCTCTGCTTGTCCTTGATAAAGTCGTTCAGTTTGCTGCTCTTGCTGCGGATGGCGTTGGTGGTGATGACTACATAATTGGAAGTCAATTCCTTGGGAAGGCTCAGCGGCACAGGATACCACTGCTTCGCCTGCTCGTAATTATCCAGCAACCGGGATGCCTCACTATCCATGACGCCGTCGTAATCGATGGGATCGTTGGTCTCTGCGCCCAAGTTATAGCCGATGCGCACCTTGACCGCCGTCACCATGCGCACCTGTTTGGTTACCGCATTATACTGAAAAGGAATGTAATCGATGCGCGTGAAATGCCATTTGCGCATCTGCGACTTCGCCAGCAGGATAACATACGTGTCCGGGTAGAAGGCGTTCTGAGTGTAAACGGCTAAATTCTTGCCGTCACTCGATAAAGTGGGAGAGGCAACGGGCGGCGTGGGTTTGGCTGAAATAGGCTGCAACCCCACCCCTTGCGCCATGGGAGCAGGCGCCGGAGCGAGCTCATAGGTGCCGGGCAGATCCACCACCTGGCTGGAAATCACGTCCACGCGTACGGTGTCCCATTGGACATTGGGCGGTAGGCTGATATTGAATACCTTGTGCGGCAGACTGGGGTTGCCGCTGCTGGCGCTCATCTCAAAGCCCATCACCTGAATCCAGTCGAAACCCTGGGCATCGCGACTAATCTGGTAGGAGGGCGTCGTCCAGCTCAGCTCGATGCTCTGCGGAATTCCCACAATCCGGGTTGGGGTGTGAGTAAACGTGGGAAGACGTGTGGGAGTACGGGCGCGGAATACGAAGGTGGCGGTCGGCTGAGGATTCTGCGTGGCTTTCAATGCCTCGCGGGTCATGCGGATGACGGCATTGCGCGTCTTACGGATGGCAATATTATCTTTTTCCGTAGCAACTGGCAATGGGGTAATCCTTGCCAGTGGCTTTTTTTGCGGGGTTACGGTGGTAATCTTCCTATTTATAACAGTCGCAGTGGCATACACCCGCGCCCCAGGTTGGGCGGCATTCACCGGACTGTGCCCCCAGGGCATCATCCCCAGCCACAGCAGGCTGACACCCAAAGCCAATAAAACGATAAGCCTCAAGATCGAGAAGTTCTTAGACATCATTTCACACGCTCCCAAGCCGCTGAGGGCACGGGCAACCCGCACCCGCACCGGTCATGACTCTGATTCCATTATACAGGAATTATGGTCATTTTTCTCTTAGAAATTATCGAAAGAATCGAAATAAAGGAGACAAGAGAGAATCTCACGCCAAGCCGCAAAGCCCGCCAAGAAGAGCCAATAAAAATTCTTCCTTTGCGCCTTAGCGTCTTTGCGTGAGAAATATCTTCATCGCAATCCAAGCTTCAAAACCGCTTAAGTAAACAATTCCTCTTCCTTTGCGTCTTGGCGTCTTTGCGTGAAAAATGTTTTAATCTCACGCCAAGTCGCAAAGCCCGCTAAGAAGAGCCAATAAAAATTCTTCCTTTGCGCCTTAGCGTCTTTGCGTGAGAAATATCTTCATCGCACGCCAAATCGCAAAGTTGTTAAGAAGAACCATCAAAAATTCTTCCTTTGCGCCTTAGCGTCTTTGCGTGAGAAATATCTTCATCGCACGCTCAGCCGCAAAGCCCGCTAAGAAAAACTAACTCTCTTCCTTCGCGACTTGGCGTCTTTGCGTGAGAAATATTTTAATCTCACGCCAAGCCGCAAAGCCGCCAAGAAGAACCTTCATAGTATCTTCCTTGAAATCTTGCCTTTTTGATATGAAGCATCATCCTTTAATCCATTTACGACACGCTTTATTCCATCTTTGATCATTATTTCTCCAAAGTTCACCAACAATCCGAGACGTTTATCGGTTAAGCGGAGATATGTAAGTAGTTGTTTGGCATGGACTGGGGCAATCTTTTCCACAGATTTTAATTCGACGATCACCAAATCCTCAACGATGAGATCTGCACGGAAACCTTCATCGAAAGTTTGTCCTTCCCAGACGATGGGTACAATGACCTGGCGTTGCGCCTGCAATCCGCGTCCGATGAGTTCACGCCACAATACAACTTCATAGACCGATTCCAGCAGTCCTGGACCGAGGTAAGTGTGAATACGGTAACATGCATCTACTGTGATTTTAGCGATTTCATTCTCATTCATGTTTTTCCTTCCGCAATCAAGACCGCCAAAAAAATTCTTCCTTTGCGTCTTGGCATCTTTGCGTGAAAAATATCTTTATCGCACGCCAATCCCCGAAGCCGCCAAGGAAAACAATCCCTCTTCCTTTGCGCCTTGACGTCTTTGCGTGAGAAAAATCTTCATCTCACGCCAAACCGCAAAGCCACCAAGGAAAACAATCCCTCTTCCTTTGCGCCTTAGCGTCTTTGCGTGAGAAATGTTTTAATCTCACGCAAAGACGCAAAACTGCCAAGAAGAACCAATAAAAATTCTTTCTTTGCGTCTTAGCGTCTTTGCGTGAAAAATATCTTCATCGTACGCCAATCCCCAAAGCCACCAAGGTAAACAAACCCTCTTCCTTTGCGCCTTAGCGTCTTTGCGTGAGAAAAATCTTCATCACACGCCAATCCCCAAAGCCACCAAGGTAAACAATCCCTCTTCCTTTGCGTCTTGCCATCTTTGCTTGAGAAAAATCTTCATCTCACGCCAAGTCGCAAAGCCCGCTAAGAAGAGCCAATAAAAATTCTTCCTTTGCGCCTTAGCGTCTTTGCGTGAGAAATATCTTCATCGTACGCCAAGCCCCGAAGCCGCTCAGGTTCCCCAATCCCTAAGATAGAGGAAATCGTAACCGACCGTGCGGCTGCCCAGCTTGGCGATGGGCGGGAGGATGCGTTTGAAATGATTGCGGCGCACGCGCTCAACCACCGTGCGCACAAAACGTTCATCGAAACCCGCCGAGATGCACTCCTCAGAGGTGTAACGCTGGTCAACCAGCAGGTAAAGCAGTTTGTCGGCTTCTTCGTAGGTGAAGCCCAGTTCGCCTTCATCCGTTTGTCCCTGCCAGAGGTCAGCCGTGGGTGGCTTGTCAATGATAACGTCCGGCACACCTAGCGCCCGCGATAACTGGCGCACCTGGGCTTTATACAAGTCACCGATCGGATTGAGGGCACAAGCAGAATCGCCGTAAAGGGTCGAGTAACCGAGCATGATTTCGGTCTTATTACCCGTGCCGATCACCAAGCCGCGAAATGCCTCGGATTGGTCATAGAGCACGATCATGCGGGCGCGTGCCATGATGTTGCCCTTACGCCCGCTGCTCATCTCAGGAAAACGCTCGATCAGCGGCTCGACCATCTCGGTGATAGGCAGAGTCAGGGATTGCACCCCAAGCTGGTCAATCACCATCTGAGCATGTTCAAGCGAGTCAGCGGAGGAGGATCGGTACGGCATGCGCACCGCCAAGACATTCTGGGCGCCGAGCGCTTCGGCTGCCAGGAAACACACCAGGGCTGAATCGATACCGCCCGAAAGCCCGATGACGGCATGCCCCAGACCGGTACGGGTGATCTCCGCATGGATGAAACCAGTCAGGATCTTGCGCACCAAATCGATATTGATCGTCAGGTCAATCTTCATTCTTTCCCCAAAATACGCTGTAACTCGTTAAGCGTCAGCGCCGTGCGCTCATCGCGCAGCAGAGGCAGGCGGGCACGCGTGCGGTGGAGCTGGTTGAGATCCAGTTCGGCAATCGTCAGGGCTTCCTCGTGGTAGGGACCATGGGCGATCAATTCCCCGTCCGGGTTGAAGACGGTCGCCCCACCCCAGAAGTTCAAACCGTCCTCATAACC
>Ga0194063_10001314_pt1 | contig 16237 bp, 16 predicted proteins | sample SepL3720m_MetaG_FD_155459 | JGI IMG/M metagenome (GOLD analysis project Ga0194063, IMG submission 155459) | Anoxic zone freshwater microbial communities from boreal shield lake in IISD Experimental Lakes Area, Ontario, Canada - Sep2016-L373-20m | ecosystem: Environmental > Aquatic > Freshwater... | reverse complement strand
TCATGTTTGTTCTTTTGTTAATGATTAATTCTAACAAAAGAAACCAATGAATTGTGAAATCTGTGTCCACTTTATGGGGTACAGATCACATAGTGCGGGTAGCGAGAATCGAACTCGCGTCTCAACCTTGGGAAGGTCGCATTCTACCACTAAACCATACCCGCAATAATTTTTACAAACCAAACTTCTGCAACAACTGAGCGAACCAACCAACAGCGGCAGTAGGAGCTACTGTCGACGATGCGCTACTAGTCGACAACACATCATCACCTATGATGACAGCGACAGACTCACCAGACCTGACACCCTTGTATTTGGTCCGAATTTCGGCCTCAACACCCTCATCTGTAGAAAGACGACTAACTTGATCACTCAAGTCCGCTTGCCTCTCCTGTAACCTTATGAGCTCACTGCGTGCCTGATCAAGCTTCACATCACTCACTTGTGCTTTTCCATATATACTGAAGGCTGCACGAGCGAGCACGATGAATACGATCAATACGCCAAAAAATAGTATTGATGAGGAAAACCATTTTCTCTTGTTATGACGTTTGCCGTTTTTCATACTACACAGTATACTAGATTTATCATGTTATTTCATGAAAAAACAAAAAAGGTCTTTAATGTGGGAATGATCATCGTCAGCATCTTGGTCATCATAAGTATGATCCTTCTATATTTCCCTATTTGGAACTACTAAAATCCTAAACTATCATTAACTATGATAGCACTGACTTTCCTCTCAAAGCCAGCTTTTTCTTTATTAATATTGAATACTATTTCCCATGAACCTGCTATCAGGGGCATATCCATGAGGCTAAACTATATACTGACCAGCTGAATAGCGACATACAATATCCCAGCACCTAGAATAGTCATGAAAGTCGTCATGAATTTCGGATGAGCGTGGTGACTCTCTGGAATGAGATCGCTTGCACTTATATAAATAAAGAAACCAGAAAATAGAGCTAGAACTATTGAAAGTGACTGCGCAGGTAGACTGAAGAAGAATGTCGAGCAAACTCCTAGAACTGGTGCCAGAGCATCGACGAATAGCCACTTATAAGCTTTACTTCGTTCACCGTTATTCTTCAATATCATACCAACAGTGTTGATACCATCAGAGAAATCATGAACGAGAACCGCTACTGCGACTATCAATCCAACTGAAACAGATATTTGGAATGAGAGACCGATAGCCAGACCATCTAGGAAACTGTGAACAGATAACGTACCCGCTCCCAATATGCCGCGTTTACTCTCATCGTGTTCATGACTATCATGATCATCAGTTTCAATAATATGTGTATGGAAAAATATCAATCTATCCAATACGAGATATATGAGGAAGCCTACCGCAGCGACTGATGTTATGACCGATACGTCAAAGTAGTCCCGTCCGAGATCGATCGCCTCTGGTAATAGATCGAACAATGCAACCGCGATGACTGCACCAGCACTAAAACCGAGTACTAGATGGAGTTTGTCTTTCATTCGTAGTGCCACGAGACCACCTAGCATTGTGGCCAGGAATGTTGCAGCGGCTATTATGAGTATCGTTACCATGAATATTTATCGTAATTATATATAATCAGTGACATCTTTCCAAGAACCGATCCTAGTAACTAATGGCATAGTATCACCCTTATTCCAAGGAACCTCCAATAGAAGGACTGGTATACCGGCGCCAGCAACTTCATTGGCATACTTCAGTGCATCTTCTATCATGAGCCCCGCGCTGACCTCCCGGCAAACTTCGGACTTGAGCTTCTTTGGACCAGTACCACCGAATTGATTTGTGAAGTGCACACCAGTAAAGACGTTCGGAAAATGTTTCTCGAGCCAAGAGATCGTCTGTGGCCTCACTTCATCCCTTCTGGATGTGATCAGGTGTAACTCATGATCCATGGCCAGTCGCTTTACTGCATCTATTGATCCAGGTACTGGCTCTGCATTTCCGTGATAGTCAGAAATATAAAATTCATTCACACGCTTTACGCACTCTTCTGGACTAACACCCCAGATCTTGTCCATGTCATATATCACAACATCTTCAAACTTCTTATTCGTCCCATACTTTTCATTATGAAAAATGCAATACTGGCGGTTGAAGCCGTATATTACATCATCAAAATCTATTCCTATCTTCTTCATATTGCCCGAGAATTCTACTATAGATGTGGACGTGGGGCAAACGGTTTACAAACAGAAAAAAATCAAAAGCGACACCGAGATGCCGCTTTTGAGTCAAACAGTTGGAATAGATATACTCACTATCGTGAAGATTCAATATTCATCATTGGCATGTTACTTGTTTCCGATGACCAACCGAGTTTTGTTGGATTCAACATTCCAAAGATCATAGCAATATGAGCAACGATTAGGAAAATGGCAACAAAGGTTGTGTGATTATGTTATCATTTAATAATATGACTATCTCAGCAGCAGCAGCAACAGACTACATCGGTAAAATCGTCACAGTTGATATCGATCGACCTTTACACTCAAAGCATCCGAAACATAACTTTGTCTATGAACTGAACTATGGTTTTGTCCCAAACACAATGGCTCCAGATGGAGAAGAATTGGATGTATATGTTATTGGTCCAAATCTTCCTCTCAAGACATTCAAAGGTATCTGCATCGCTGTCATTCATAGAACAAACGATGATGACGATAAACTCGTCGTCATCCCAGAAAATGTCAAGCTTACCGACGATGAGATCCGTTCCGCGACTAACTTTCAAGAGCAATTTTTCAAGTCAGAGATAATTAGAGCAAGCTGAGCGCCCTTTCCATAATTTATTTATTCTAATTACTTATGTCTACTCACCCAAATGCGCTTGGTCGTTCCATGTCGAGAGTATCCAGAAACGACCGAAACGCTCCTCGCTGTCGTATTTGAAAACTGATAAACCGGTATTCCCGATCTCCATGGTCGACATAAACCGCCTGCACTCGCGCCCGTCTAGCTCCGGCCCGATGACGACGAGAGCGGCGATGACTTTTAGAAATATTCCGTGTGTCACCGCCAATATCGTTTCTTCCGGCCTCAAAGCCAGATATTCCAGCGCCTTCTGCGCCCTTATTTTCAAATCCTCGAAATTCTCTTCGTCGGAATGTCTGAAGCCTGGTATGTGGAAGTTGTCCCATACAGATCGCCATATTTTTTGCTGGTCCGGCGACTCTATGACCTGTCCGAAAACAGCAGATGGTTTGCGACGCTCAGCAAGTAAATCCGACGATTCAGTTGCTAGTCCTAGAGATGAGGCGACTATCCGTCCGGTCTCCATTGATCTTTCGAGTGAGCTAGTTATAACCGCCTTCACGGAGAGTCCAGCGCATCTCTTTGCCAAAAACTCCGCTTGCTTCCGTCCGTTATCGCTCAGTGGAGAATGATCCATGTTGCCCTTCTCGCTTATATTCCCCTCACTCTCGCCGTGGCGTATCAAATAAATGGTTTTCTTCATATTTTTATTCAAAAGACCAACCTCCTCCTTTGCTTCCCTCACCATAGCATCGGCGACAGACTCACCTTCATCAACATGTCCAGCTGGCACACTGTAGTTGCCATCTTGGTATCCAGTATTGTAGCGACGTAATAACAAAACTTTGTTGTCTTTAATCAGGACTAAGTATGAGGCGCAAATTATGCTATAACGTTTTTTCATAAGGGTATTATAGCAAATGTCTAATACATATCCCACCAAAATTCACTCACAAAAAAGGAGAGTTCGAAAACTCTCCCTGTGTTAAGTTGCTATTTCTTCGGAAATGCCGTTAGAATATTAGCACTTTAACAACCAATAGGTACGTTCTGGATACTTAGCATCGTTAACACTCAGTTCAGTAAATGCTAGTTTCTTATAGACACACCTTGCGGCGTAGGCCTTGACGTGAGTTCGCAGAACAACCGCTCTTAATCCAAACTCTCTTGCCACATTTAGAAGAGCCGCAGTAAGAGGTGGAGATATCTTTTGACCACGATATCTCAAAGCAACTCCGAGTTCACCAATGTAGAAGACCCGAGGATATTCCACAAATAATGGGTCCATCATACTGTTACCAGCAACAACTCGAAGTTCTTCTCGGTTGACTGAATATCCAAGAGTAAACCCTGCGATCATTCCATCTTGAACTGCGAGAAAAGCCGCTGAGCCTGGTTTAAGCATCAAACCTTTGAAATCTTTGATGACCTCTTGAGGTTGCCAAAAATCTTCATTCCAGGGTGGTTCTTTCCATATTTCACAATAACACTCGGCCCATTCAAGTAACGTCTCTAAGGGGCAGGTATTCATATTGACACGAACTAACGATGTATCTTTCATAAGTATTTCTCAATTTGTTAATGAACTACGACAGGTACTGCCAACACACCATGTGCGGGCAGTAGACTATCGCCAACGGGAGTTGGGATAGTTTTTTATTCAGTGAGCCCGATGAAGTACCGCCTTCTCCTGTTTCAGTTCGCTTAAAAAGTTTTGTAGCGCCAAATAGAATACAAGACAAGAATCAATACTTATATTTTCATTATCGCCGTGTATGTCTCCACCGATCGGTTTTATCATTAGTACCGGAGCTTCGAGTCTAGCAAAGTGTCTTGCATCAGAGGCCCCATATGTTCCCCGAACCCTTATCTCCCTCCCCGTTGATTTCTCAAAACTACCGATAAATATTTTTACGATCTGATCCTTCACGTCTACAGATGTTGGACTACCGATTGAATGAACAGATATCCTGAGTGAGGGATCAATTTTTCTTGCAATCAACAACACTTCGTCTCGAATAGCTTCGAAGGTCGTCGTCTCTGGAAATCTGAAATCAAGTATCGCATAAGCTTCAGGACATACTTGATTTGCTGAGATACCACCTTGAAGCATGCCCAGATTGACGGTTGTTTTCCAAGATTCTTTTGCGTTATTTTTCTTATACCGCTTAAGAACAATACTACATAACTCTACCAATGGTTCTAAAGCATTTTTTCCATCCCAAATCCTCGATGAGTGTGCAGGAATACCTTTTGAATCAATGCGCAGCGCACAGACACCCTTAGTCTTGTTGATAAATACAAGGTCATCTCCGCCATCAGGAACGATAAGAATCTTTGGCTTCAAACCATATGTATTTACTAAATACTTCGCACCTTTGAATCCTCCCGTCTCTTCATCAGTTGTTACAACAAAGGCGAATGATATATCCGACTCATCTTCGATAATATCGTTCAAGAGACAGTAGCCCATCGGGATTGAAAACTTCATATCACTCACGCCACGGCCATATGCGATCCCTTTTTTCACTACCATTGAAAATTGCTCTGACTTGGCCGCTACAACGTCGACGTGTACCAAGAAACACAGATCGGGAGTTCTAGTATCTTCATTTGATGCTATAAGAGTCTCTACACCATCGTTATTTATCCTGCTTATGACTGCTTTCCTATTGATCTTCGACACGATGAAATCAAGTGCTTTTCCATTCTGAACACGATCAGAAGTAAGTGTCCTGAACGAAACAAGCCTTGATAAGTCCTCTTCAAATTGTTTCTTTGATAATTTTTTCATAATATTTGATTAGTTGATATAAACAAAAACACCCCTCAACTACGAAGGGTGTTTTTGTTTCTCAGTAAAATGTTTAATTAATTAGTTTGAGACATGCCAAGAACCCCTTCGTGTAAAAGGTAATTATGGTGCCAGTTATTTGACTGGATGAATGTCTTTTTCATTTGTAAGAATACTCTAACACGCAATTATGTGATTTACAACACGCACGCGACTTTGACGTTGACCCCTAAACCTTTGATGCACAAGGTTAGAGATACATACCACAACAAAACATTTCCCACCACAATATTGACTCAACTCGTCCCTTTGATACAATTCCCCTATTCAGACTGTAAGTTTTTCCGCTGACCTCAATCAAACACAATAATTTTTCACTCATCGGATCTGACGGTGAGTCTATTTACTAATAACATTATTAACTAATCAATAAATATATGGATAAAGCACTAGACACAATACAAAAGAACCTAGAATCGATCAAACGCACATCAAAAGATGAGTACCCTATGGAATTTTGGTCAGCTCGTGATCTCATGCCGATGCTTGGTTATTCAACATGGCGCCAATTTGCAGAAACTATTGAAAGAGCGAAGCACTCCTGTAGAACGAGCAACCAAACCACAGATGGACACTTTTTGACGGCGCCAACAAAAAGCTCTGGAGGTAGACCGAAGGAAGACATTTTCCTCACCAGATACGCCTGCTACCTGATCGCCCAAAACGGTGATCCGCGAAAACCTGAAATCGCTCTCTCACAAACATATTTCGCGACACAGACTCGCAAGCAAGAATTACTCGAGCAAAGAGATATGGAATCAAAACGCCTCGATGCGCGAGCAAAACTCCGAGAGACCGAGAACAAGATAGAGTCTACTGTATATGAGAGGGGTATAAAATATCCCGTTGAATTTGCGACATTCAAGAACAAACACATCGAGGCCTTGTATGGGGGCATCTCTGCAAGTCAGCTCAAAAAGATCAGAAAGATTCCTAGAGAAAGATCCCTGGCTGATTTTGATAGTCATGTAGAACTCAAAGCAAAGGATTTCGCACTAGCGATGACTGATCACAACATCAAAGAAAAAGATATTCGAGGTAAAGAGGCGATGAACTCCGAGGTTGTGAAGAATAGTAATGAAACACGTCAGGCTCTGTTAAATAGAGGCATCAAACCTGAACACATAAAACCCGAAGAGGATCTAAAGTTGGTAGAATCTCGAAGGAATAGAGAAACTAAGAGAGTTGCGGAGAAGAAGATTGTAAAGACCTTCCCCGTTGAGACAAAGAAGGTCCTAAAAGCAAAATAGTACTAGGTAAGAGTGTGGGGTGTTATACGAACGGAATTGTGCATTTCAAATTATTTGGATAATTTAATCATCTTTGTAAAATATACTATTATCCCAAAAAATAAAACGGCTACTATAATCTCATAAATCATATCGTACCGAGTAAAATACCGATCCAAAATAGACCCAAATAGTCCACCCAAAACGCCCATCATGATTCCAAAAAACATTATTGCTATTTGTTTTGAAGAAATTTGTGATTTTTTCATAATAATACCATTTACTTTTTTCTATCATTCTCTGATGCTATAAATAGACCCAAGACAATAATAGCAATAAAAATGATGATATCACCCGTACTAATTATATTAACAAAAGGCATCCCAAGTATTTTTGTCATATTATCTTATTGTGTTCCTCACTTGTTCGCCAGTTAATTTCAAAAGAAATAGAGTGTTTGTTCGTAATTTTCCACTTAGAAAACCTAAGAAATAGGAACTGGAATTTATTTTCTGAAATTTTACCTAATCCGAACCTATTCAATGTTAATTCTATGTCTATAACCATATATTTTATTATATCACAAGCTCAGAATCAATTACTGGCAATCTGGGGTGTTACCCGAACGGAATTAAGGACAGACAAATTCACAATTAGGTCCAGTGCGCCCAACATATGAACCATTTGGGCATTGTCTTGCATCCATGGTGCAAGCAACTGGTTCCTTCACGCCCGTACATCTCCATTTAATTTCAGCTTTTCTTGTTACTGCATCAACTACACAGGCAGGACTACATCCGGGTCTAGTAGCATTTAGATTGGCATCGTACCACCAAGTTTTAGAATTTTCGTTGTATATCCCCTGCGATAACGCTTCTCCACCTTTGACACAAGATTTTTCGGCAATAAGACGACCTTCAGCCTCTGTCAGAGTGTTAGCCGTCTCTCCTTCAAAATTCTGTGCTACTTCACCGAACTGCATTATCTTTGGATCAAGTAAAAGCCATAGGCTTTTCCCCTGCGATGGTTGTGTCGTAAAGCTTTCTCCCGGTTTCCTGTCCGCATAGTTTACAACAATTACATTTGGAGTATTTTTGTTTTGTGACATTTCTGTTGTTTGTGGAGCTATACGATCACCGAGAAGTAGACCATGCGAACCAATATACCCATTCACCTTGTTAAGTGCCGCCACAACATAATAAAATGTACCACTTCCACCAGTGTTCTGTGTCAAAATAAAAGCCGTATCCAATCTTCCATCGCCATCAAAGTCATGTGTTACTTCATTGCCGAAATATTGAGTAGTTATCTTTGATGCTGAGCCACTAGCAATCGAAATACTCGATAATCCATTCTTTAGAGCAATTAGTCGCCCATCAATCATATATGTAGCGTTTAAAGGAGAGAAACTTTCATCATTCACGACCGATATGCCCTCAGACCGAAGAATGTGGTTGACCAACTTCGGCACCCAAATTTTGTAAGTAGACAACGCAACTATTCCGATAATAATTAAAACTAGAAGAAAAATCCTAATTGTTTTCATCTTGCAATAATACCATAGACAAATTTGATTTGCTGGGTAACTTAGACGACGTTCGAACCTGGACTCGTAAAATGGAACGTGCGGCTAGACTAATATACTACCACTTTAGAAAGGAGTTTGGAGAGCATCGAAAGACCGGCACACAAAACTAATTATTGAGGTGTGAAGCTAGTATAGATGGCCGAACATTTTGAAACAGACGTCAAAGGTTGCCGTCGGCGGCAAGATACTATTGTGTATCAGCGTTTCTAGATGATATCATTACCACTGATGGAATCAGCAAAGGAACCAAATATTGCTTTCATAGATGGTCAAAACCTACACCTCGGCACAAAAGAGAGTGGCTGGGCTATTGATCATGCCCGTTTCAGAACCTATCTATTGGAAAAGTATGGAATAACCGAGGCGTATTATTTCCTCGGCTTCATCTCCGACGATGAACAAGACCTGTACAACAAGCTTCAGAAAGCTGGATTCGTGCTTTCATTCCGAGATCATTCATCAGCCCTCCGAGGTGCGAAGAAAGGAAATGTTGATTCCGATATTATCTTTGAGATGATGAAAAAGTTGGCGGATGGTGAACCTATTGGCAAGTTCTTCATCGTTTCAGGAGACGGTGATTATAAAAGAGTCGTCGACTATCTCATCAAAAAAGACAAATTCGGCAAGATGCTCTTCCCTAACAAACAGTTCGCCTCTTCTCTATACAAATCTCTGGGAAGCGAATTCTATGACTATCTAGAAAGTGCTGACGTCCGAGCAAAGATATCCTATCAGCGTAAATGAAAAGGGCCCCTTAGGTATTTCACCTTTCGGGTCCCTTTTCGTATTGATACATCAGTATTGTACTCCCGAAATGGCGTTTGTCAAGAGTCTGAATTCTTTCCAATCTGGCAAAGATTGACGTCTTTTATAGACTCGCCAATAGGAACATTCTTCTCACACAAAGCTCATTAACAACCACAGGCTTTGTTCATGGTGCACCATGAGTGGGTAACAGATACTCCGATGAAACATAAGGAAGAGAAGGTACCTATATACCCTCTCCCTCCTCATATCATTTGGCGCATGAATGACATGCAAGAGATGATCTTCCAGATGCTCTGTGCCATTCATGACATAGACAAGATTCTAGGAAGAATGAGAAAGGGGGAAATTCGAGGGTAAGTATCCGCAGCATGATGAACTCATTTATCTATGTCTTAGACCTAGGTTCGATCGTCCAAGACTCTCTGATTTGTAAAGTGGCTTAACAGAGGCATAAAAAAATCTTGCTGTCGTTTTTGAATGAAGTTCGAACGTTTTTCGCTGAAAATCCTCAAAATTAAGGAAGTCAGGCGGCACGGCAGGAGGGGTGTGGGGAGGAATGCCGTGCCGCCTTCCTACTGTTTTCTTTCTTTTTTTTCCGTCATGCCCTTGTGGAGCTCGGACGATGCGGAACTATTGTGTGGGGCAAAAGGTTTCCGCACCGTCCTCGCGGGGTTCAAAATATTTCAAAACGTATTTCATCAAATCATTCGAAGCGGTCCACTTCCGCTTCCATATAGTTTAGTGGCGCATTCGTCGTCAGTCCGTACGGCTAATCGCCGAACCGACTTCCTCCGAACACGAATAGATTTCAGTGAGAAGAAGCGAAAGTCGACCGCTTCTCGAGAACCTCTGTGGCTCAATTCCACCATTTGAGCCACAAGACTATTTTATCGTACAATTTGATATTTAGCATCGCGTGGTGAACCTAAGCGAGTCAGACGACCTTGTTCTACTAATTTTACTAAATATCTGGTTGCAGTTGCATCAGAGACATGCAAAAGTTTTTGTACATCATCATTTGTAATTATTCCTTTCTTTTGTGCTAGCTGAATGATTTTTTCTAACTTTCTTTGTTTGTTAAATTGTATTTTAGCTTGAGCTTTAATAAGCAAGCTCTTGATGAATCCACGTTCATCTTGTTGCGCCAGCGATTGCGTTTGTGGAGTAGCCGAGGTTAGTGGCGCTGGCGCGGTCACAGCTGGAGATTCTGATACTTGATTTTCATCCTTATTTGCTCCATTTTGATCTTCTACAGGAACAGAGGTAGAAGCGTCCTTAGGGGCTTCTGGGGCCACAGGGGGCATATCGGTAGGTATAGAATCGGCTTGCTGAATAGGTGCTTCATCTGTGACTGCTTCAGGGCTTTGTGGTGGCTCTTGTTGTGGATTTATATCTTGGTTTTGATCATCTGACATAAGAAATTTTTACATTTTTTCTCAATATAATTTATCAAACTTTCTATCATAGTTTAGAACATCCCTGTAAACCACCTCCACAGACTCTTTAACCAGTTGCATTTGGTGAGCTCAATGTTCTCGTGAACCCCAGCACCTTGAGTGACAGTGAATTCATCACCAGTGTAGTTATAATAGTCTGGAGCTGTAACGGAAAGTTGATAGATACCTTCGGGAACAAGGAAGGAGTAGTTACCTGTTATATCTGTTGTCTGTGGATTGATCTGTTTAAATTGATCAGCCGGCCAAATAATAAATTTTTCAGTTTTTGAGTCTTTCACATAAAGAGTCAATTTTGCGTTAGTAATACGAGTCTGTTCTTTTCCTGTCATATGATACACATACCCCTCTGGGTCAATCACAGCAGTGAGGTGAAGTTCACGGTAGCCGAGTTTCTTGTCCTTGTATTCCAAGATCGTCATGATGTCATATTCTCCAGTGACTTTAGGAGAATCAATGGTTGCAGTATATATACCGTCACTGTCTGGATCAGTGTATTTGAATGCAAGGAGGACGAATTTGTCTTCAGGAATAGTCTCTAATGCAGAGAGGACAGAAGCTAGGTTTGCTGTGTTCACACCTGATTTATCCTGCTTCTCAAGGTCTAGGAGAGCAGTCTTCCTATCAATCTTCTTAATAGTGAGGTAGCCTGTGACTTCCTTCACTGGTTTGTCTGCTTTGACAGCTAGATCTATGGGTTTACCTTGAGGGACATGAATAGTGGCTTGTGTATTGAATACTGGAGTAGTCTGGAGAGATACTTGGGTGGAAACATCGAAGCTAGGTAGGTTAGCTGGTTTGGCAAAGACAACTTCAGATGGTAAGATCTTCTTCTCTTCTTTAGAGAATAAGGCAAGAGAGAATCGTTTAAAGAGACGCGCGATTAAAGATGATCTGGAATCTTTTGCGATCTCTGGTTCTGATTGATTTGGGGTGATAGGATCAACAACCTTTTTGGTTACAGGTATATTGAGTGGTGGATTAACTTCTGTCTGTGGTTGAGTCTGTTGTGTTGTTGTACTTGCTCTGAAAGGCCACCACCAGACACGACTTCCTGATGAGGATCTGGAGGAACCATTACTGACAGACGAACAAGCTGATGTAGTAAACGTGGCGTCCGACGATGATGCCGTTCCAGTATTATTTGTTGCGAATGAACGAAAATGGTAAGTGGTATCGCAAATCAGGTTAGAAAGGTTGGTACTAAAAGAACCAGTGGAATATGAACCCGTTGTAGAAACAATAGTACCGTACGAATCAGTCGAACCCCATTCAAATCCTCGGGCTGAGGCATTAGCACCTCCAGTTGCATCTATTGAACCATTTAATGTTGCTGTATATGCTGAGATAAGTGATGCGGTAGACACGGAGACGGTCGGAGTAGGGATGTATTCGTACGCTCCTGCATCTGGTGCTACACCCTGAGGGATTGAGACTCCTACATAATCAACGTATGGAAAATTTATCTCACTCGAAACATCTGTTCCTATATTCTTGCACGGAGAATCTGATGAAATACGGTTTCCTTCAAGGTTAGGGTTTGAAAAGACAGAATGTAAATCATGACCAGTTCCACTTTGATATGATGCTAGACTATGATAACTGACAGAATTATATGTGTAAGAATAATTAGCGTTTGTATTGTAAAAACAATTGTAATCAGAGTCTACAACGCTACCGAAATTCATCAGAGCGTTATTTGTCGTATTATAAACTATGTTGTTATAGAATAATATTGATCCAGTTGATTCTCCTTGCCCACCTCCATTTCCTCCTATCATATATCCCCTAATAAGATTATGAAATATTTTTATCGGTAATACTCCTGTATTTACTGAGTTACCTCCAAGCCCCCCTATGTTTCCATATATCGTTAGATTCGTCCCATGGGGATAATACCCACTTTGAGCACTTTCAAAAATATTATATCGAAGTATTGAATCATTTTCATAATAAAAATCTATAGAACCAGAAAGAACTGTATTGTTTTCAATAATATTTCCTGTCCCTGTATGAAGTCCTACTGCTTGGTCGTCACCTGGAGAAACATTTATTCCACTAACTGTTTCTGACGCTCCGCTAATAATATTATTGCTTATTGTATTATTAGAACTATAGAAGGCTAAATAGACTGTAGAGTTTCCAGTAGTATCAAAACTACTATTCTCAATTGTTGAATTTGTCGTGTATTGAGTATAAATTACTGCACTATCTAATGTGTTAAGTGTATTTATATTTCGTGAAGTAATTGAATCGGATCCATAGGCATAAATGGCAATAAATGTCTCTCGTAAATCAAGATTTCCAATAACAATATTTTCGCTATCTTTCATAGAAATTGTCGTATAGCGAAACACTCTGATATTGCTTGGCAAACCACCATCTTGAGTACGTATCCATACAAGATCACTACGTCCGAAAGGTTTTACACCCCACTGTCCCGGGGAAAGAGTGTAGACATTTCCAGAAGTACCAGAAGTATAAGCTGTACTATTTTCAAATACGCTCGTTATATTACTCCCTGCTCCAATATTCGCTTCGTATACCCCTGAATAGCCATCGACTGCAGTCCATGTTAAATTTCTTCCATCTCCGTATATAATCGGTTTTGGATCCGAATTTGATCCATAAGCACCAATAGTGATCGGATCTGATCCTGTCCCTATTATACGATCCAGTCGAATTTGACCTTCCCAAGTATCACCCCTCTTCAATAAAATCTGATCTCCTGGAACAAATCCATAAGGAAGCGAAGCTATTTTATAGATCTTATCAATATTTTGCCATGGAGTAGATTCCGAAAGACCATCATTTTCATCATTACCTAAAGTTGAAGATATGTAGTATGTTTGAGGGGTACGCGTTTGACCATAGCTTAGATAAAGTGATTGTATTTCTGATTCCGTTAAACTACTACTGTAAATACGTACATCATCCATTGAACCCTTATAATGTATTGTCGTCCCCCTTCTGCCAATTTGCAAATTATCAAAGCTCGTATTAATGTTTCCAGTTGCTGTTGTTGACGCAATAAATAAACCATCGATATAAATAGACTGAATCGATCCATCATATTTTGCAACCAGATTGTGCCAGACTCCATCAAATAGATTTTTATCACTTGTCGTTTGTGTAAGCCAATTTTTTACTCCAGTTAAATAAAACAAAATAATACCATCGTCTCGTATATCAAGAAAATAACTATTTTTTTTCCCTACCACTGCAAGATAATTTGAATTACTTTTTCCTATAGGCTTGATCCAAGTAGATATAGTAATTGCTGATGTTGGACTCAAACCTTGACCGGTTCCAGCGTCAATATATTCAGTTCCGCCATTGAAATATAACCCTTGATTGTCAAAACCTGCTACTGTACTCGTCGAAGAATAGAAATTAGTTAGCGTACCCGTATTACCATTACCAGAACTATCAGCTGTGGTACTTGCTAACCAGTTGGTATTTGTAGTATCGAATGTCCAATGCCCACCGAGACCTGTAGCAGTCGCATCTGGAGTAACCGCATTAGAAAAGACTGAGGGAGTACTAGTACCGACTGCATTCACTGCATAAACTTGAAAAGTATATACGACTCCATTTGTAAGTCCTGTAACTGTAATAGGTGAACCTGTAGATGTAGCTGTGATGTTTCCCGGAGTAGATGAAGCTAAGTAATATAGGATGGATGAACCACCATCGGAGCCAGGTGTGAATGTGATTGTGGCTTGATTACGTAATGTACTAACAGCAGAGACGCTAGTTGGTATACTTGGTACACATGGTGATGTGGTGAAGTTGGCTGACGAAGCTGTGCTGGTTCCGTAAGAATTTACAGCATAAGCGCGAACATAGTATGTAGTATTACAAATTAGTGATGTGAGGTTGCTACTGAACTGACCAGTTCCAAAATCACCAGTTTCTGTAGTTGTAGCAATGACATTGGCAAAAGTAGAGTCTGTACCATATGCAAAACCACGATTTGATACGTTAGATCCACCGACAGATGTGATGGTAGAAGAAGCTACAGCAGATACTTGAGTGATTAGAGAAAAATTAGCCTCAAGAAGTGACGGCGGAGATACTGAAGCAGGAACACCTGATGTAAATGATAAAATACTTCCAAAACCTGTGGACGTAGCATTTGCAGAATATGCTCTGAAATAATATGTTGTATTTTCCGTCAGACCTGAAATATTTTGAGTGAAAACACCAGAACCAAATGGTCCACCTGCTTCAGTTGTTGTAGCTATGACTGTACTTAAAGTCGAATCTGTGCCGTATGCAAAACCACGACTAGTAGAAGAAGCTGCATTAGCCATATCTGTGGAGCCGTTGAGAGTAGCTGAAATATCGGTTATCGATGAGGCACCTGAAGTGGTAACAATTGGCGTAAATCCAGTATTATATAATTGAGCTACATCTGTTGCAGAAAGCGTGCGATTATAAATGCGGAAATCATCAAGCAGACCTAGCCACGATCCGGTTCCTGATGAATTTGCTCCAATATAAGTGTTACCATTTGAAACAATAGACATACCCGTAACGCAAACATTATGAAATTCACCGTCACCTGGGAAAGCGGTAGTTCTTTGACTATCCACATATACAGTACCTGAAGTCTTGGCAATCGTACTATTATTGGTATACAAGTATACAAACCCTGTTCCTCCATTAGCGGTAAAATTAATGAGTTGAGGATTTGCCTTACTTCCAGATCTTTTTACCCAAAAACAAACAGATCCTGTAATTGTACCTCCCGCAATAGTTCCCGCTAACACATAGTCATTATTTCCATCAAATGATAATGACTCATAAATATGTCCGCCTGTTGTACTCGTGGCTGAATAAAAATTTGTTAGTGTACCTGTATTGTTACTACCCGATATGTCTGCTGTTGTATTTCCCGCCCAATTAGTATCAGCCGAATCAAACGTCCAATGACCTATCAATCCCGTCGTAATATCTGCCCTTGCGACATTAACAAAAGAAAAAATACAAACTACAAAAAATATACTGGAAAGAATGGCAGCGTAGAATTTTTTAGAGGGAGTTAGTACTCTCTTAATTTCATGCAACCGCGATACAATATTTGAGGACCTGCGGTGTGTGTGTGTGTGTGTGTGTGTGTGTGTGTGTGTGATCAAGCTCATACATACAATAAATAATACCATGATTTATACTCAAAAGTCTTTATATGGGCTGTGTATAAACTAATCGTATCTCTAACAGTATTTCAATCCAAATCGTCCTCCAAATCCCCCGCGAGGACGTGCGGAAACAGCTCGCCCCACACAAGAGTTCCGCATCGTCCGAGCTCCACAAGGTGCATGACGGAAAAAAAAGAAAGAAAACAGTAGGAAGGCGGCACGGCATTCCTCCCCACACCCCTCCTGCCGTGCCGCCTGACTTCCTTAATTTTGAGGATTTTCAGCGAAAAACGTTCGAACTTCATTCAAAAACGACAGCAATTTCGCAAAAATCGCAGAATCGCCCGAAAAAGGCGAAAGAATCGCAGAATATGGAGGGCGGGGCGGAATTCCCCCCTGAAACCCCCCTTCCGCCCCGCCCGCATCTTTGCTC
>Ga0194063_10001313_pt1 | contig 16238 bp, 14 predicted proteins | sample SepL3720m_MetaG_FD_155459 | JGI IMG/M metagenome (GOLD analysis project Ga0194063, IMG submission 155459) | Anoxic zone freshwater microbial communities from boreal shield lake in IISD Experimental Lakes Area, Ontario, Canada - Sep2016-L373-20m | ecosystem: Environmental > Aquatic > Freshwater... | reverse complement strand
CACCGGCCGGGCCAGCAACGGCGCGCGAGTGTCGATGCCGCGCAACGCGATCTCGGTTCCGGTGAGCATCAGGCCGAGCATCAGCGCCTCGTTGTGGATGCCGGCGACCAGGTGCATGAGCAGCAGGGGGTTGGCCGCGCCCAGCCACAATGCGGTGACTTCGGCCACACCGCAGCGGCGCGCCAGTCGCGGTGTGGCCCAGACGATCAGGCCGACGCCGACGAGGACGATCAGCCGGTGGCAGAGCACCGCGGCGACAACGTTCTCTCCGGTCAGCCGGGAGATGCCGCGGCCGATCCACAGGAACATCGGGCCGTAGGGCGCCGGCGTCTCACGCCACAGGCTCGGCACCGACAGCGTGAACACATGGTCCAGACCCAGCCCGGGTGCCGGCCCGACCTTGTAGGGGTTGAGCCCGATCCGGGCGATCTGGCTCTGGGCGAGGTAGGAGTAGACGTCCTTGCTGTACATCGGGGGCGCGATCAGCAGTGGGACTATCCACAGCATGAGCGTGCGGTCCAATTGGCTGCGTGACATCCGCCGCGGACCCAGGGCGAACCGAGCCAGCATGAGCCAGGCCAGCGCCATCATCACCGCACCGGTTGTCGTCATCGTCAGCGACACGGTTTGGATGCGTGACGGCAGATTGAGCAGCCTGACACCGAAGGTCGGATCCTGCACCACGGGCCGCGCGCCCGCGCCCAGGGCGCCGATCCCCATCAGGACGGTGCCGGTGGCCCCGAAGATCCGGGTATGGCGCATTGCCCGTAGTTCGGCATCATTGAGCGGTGCGCCGACGGTCCGCTCGTCGCCGTGCCAACTCGCGATCGACGAGCTGAGGGAAAGCCGGCGGGGGGCCACCTCAGCACTCTATCCGCCGTGAGCAGGCCCTTCATCAGCCCACGGATCCGGATAAGTAAGGCTGCCCTTGCTAGACCGGCCGGGGGTAATTGCGACACACTCATGTTGTGAAAATCCTGCCGGAAGAGTCGCCCGTGTCGCGGGCCTCGGTGCAGGACGGCCACACCCGCCGCGCCATCGTGCAATTGCTCCTGGAATCCGGCTCGATCACAGCAGCGGAGATCGGCCGCCGACTCGGCATCTCAGCGGCCGGGGTGCGCCGACATCTCGACGCCCTGGTGGACGGCGGGGACGCCGAGGCCAGCCTGTCGGCACCCTGGCAGCAGGCAGGGCGGGGCCGTCCGGCGAAGCGATACCGGTTGACTGCCGCGGGTCGCGCCAAGCTTGAGCACACCTATGACGATCTGGCGTCGGCCGCGATGCGGCAGTTGCGCGAGATCGGCGGCGACGATGCGGTTCGGACGTTCGCGCGCCGCCGCGTCCAGGCCATTCTCGACGGTGTCGAACGCGTCGATTCCGACGACGACGGCGCTGTCGCGTATGCCGCCGACCGGGTGGCCGACGCGCTGACCCGGGCCGGCTACGCAACCACCGCCACCCGGGTGGGTGGCCCGATCCAGGGCATTGAGATCTGTCAGCACCACTGCCCGGTTTCCCATGTGGCCGAGGAGTTTCCGGAACTGTGCGAGGCCGAGCAGCAGGCCTTCTCGGAGGTTCTCGGCACCCACGTGCAGAGACTGGCCTCCATCGTCAACGGCGACTGCGCGTGCACCACGCATGTGCCGCTGACACTGACCACCCTGACCACTCACGATGAGCAAGGAGCGTCTGCATGACGACCATCCCTGATACCGCGCCACTCGGCCAGGAGGAGACCATCGCCTCGCTGGGCCATTACGGCTACGGCTGGTCTGACTCCGATGTCGCGGGCGCCAGTGCCAAGCGCGGCCTGTCCGAAGCCGTGGTGCGCGATATCTCGGCGAAGAAAAGCGAACCGGAGTGGATGCTCGACGTTCGCCTGAAGGCGCTGCGGACGTTCTACAAGAAACCGATGCCGAATTGGGGATCGGACCTCGAGGGCATCGACTTCGACAACATCAAGTACTTCGTCCGCTCCAGCGAGAAGCAAGCCGCTACCTGGGATGAGCTTCCCGAGGAGATCAAGAACACCTACGACCGACTGGGTATCCCGGAGGCCGAGAAGCAACGACTGGTGTCCGGCGTAGCGGCTCAGTATGAATCTGAGGTTGTTTACCACTCGATCCGTGAGGATCTCGAGAAGCTGGGCGTGCTTTTCCTGGACACCGACACCGCCCTGCGGGAGCAACCGGAGATCTTCCGGCAGTACTTCGGCACGGTGATCCCGGCCGGTGACAACAAGTTCTCCGCGCTGAACACCGCGGTGTGGTCGGGCGGTTCGTTCATCTATGTCCCGCCCGGCGTGCACGTCGATATTCCGCTGCAGGCCTACTTCCGGATCAACACCGAGAACATGGGCCAGTTCGAACGAACCCTGATCATTGCCGACGAGGGCTCCTACATCCACTACGTGGAAGGCTGCACCGCGCCCATCTACAAGAGCGATTCCCTGCATTCGGCGGTGGTGGAGATCATCGTCAAACCCGGTGCCCGGGTGCGGTATACGACCATCCAGAACTGGTCGAACAACGTCTATAACCTGGTTACCAAGCGGGCCCGCGCCGAGGCCGGCGCGACCATGGAGTGGGTCGACGGCAATATCGGCTCCAAGGTCACCATGAAGTACCCGGCGGTCTGGATGACCGGCGAGCACGCCAAGGGCGAAGTGCTCTCGATCGCGTTCGCCGGCGAGGGTCAGCACCAGGACACCGGCGCCAAGATGCTGCACCTGGCGCCCAACACCTCGAGCAACATCGTGTCGAAGTCGGTGGCCCGTGGCGGCGGCCGGACCTCCTATCGCGGTCTGGTCCAGATCAACAAGGGCGCACACGGATCGCGTTCCAGCGTGAAATGCGATGCGTTGCTGGTGGACACCATCAGCCGCAGCGACACCTATCCCTACGTCGACATCCGCGAGGACGACGTGACCATGGGTCATGAGGCGACGGTGTCCAAAGTCAGCGAGGACCAACTGTTCTATCTGATGAGTCGCGGACTCTCCGAGGACGAGGCGATGGCCATGGTGGTACGCGGCTTCGTCGAGCCGATCGCCAGGGAGTTGCCGATGGAGTACGCCCTGGAACTCAACCGGCTCATCGAGCTTCAGATGGAAGGCTCGGTCGGCTGATGGAGACGGCTATGGCCTCCGCCAACGAGGGAACATCGTTGGCCTCCGCCAACAAGGGCTCATCGTTGGCCTCCGCCAACAAGGGCTCATCGTTGGCCTCCGCCAACAAGGGCTCATCGTTGGCCTCCGCCAACAAGGGCGATCAGTTCAGCTCCTTCGACGTCGACGCCTTCGAGGTGCCCGGCGGCCGAGACGAGCTGTGGCGGTTCACCCCACTGCGTCGGCTCCGCGGCCTACACGACGGTTCCGCTCCGCGTACGGGGGACGCCACCATTGCGGTGTCCGAGCAGTCGGGGGTCACCGTGGAGACGGTGCAGCGTGGCGACGAGCGTCTCGGTCAAGGCGGAATTCCCTCCGATCGCGTTGCGGCGCAGGCATTCTCGTCTTTCCGACAGGCGACCATCGTCACCGTCGCGCGCGGTGTGCACACCGAGGTCCCAGTGGAGGTCGCCATCACCGGGCCGGGTGTGGACCAGACCGCATACGGCCATCTGCAGATCCGCGCCGACGAACTCGCCGAGGCCGTGGTCGTCATCGACCTGCGCGGCAGTGGCACCTACGCCGACAACGTGGAGTTCGTGATCGGTGACGCCGCCCGCCTGACGGTGGTGTGGATCGCCGACTGGGCCGACGACACCGTCCACCTCAGTGCCCAGCACGCCCGACTCGGCAAGGATGCGGTGCTTCGCCACGTGGCGGTGACGCTGGGCGGCGACGTGGTCAGACTGGCGGCTACCGTGCGCTACGACGCCCCCGGTGGGGACGCAGAGTTGCTCGGCCTCTACTTCGCCGACGCCGGCCAGCACCTCGAATCCCGGCTCCTGGTTGACCATTCGCAGCCGAACTGCCGCTCCAACGTTCTCTACAAGGGCGCACTGCAGGGCGATCCGGACTCCCGCAAGCCCGATGCGCACACCGTATGGGTGGGCGATGTCCTCATCCGTGCTGCGGCGACCGGCACCGAAACCTTCGAGGTCAACCGCAACCTGGTGCTCACCGACGGCGCCCGCGCCGATTCGGTGCCCAACCTGGAGATCGAGACCGGTGAGATCGTCGGCGCCGGACATGCCAGCGCCACCGGCCGTTTCGACGACGAACAACTGTTCTACCTCCAGGCCCGGGGAATCCCCGAGGAGCAGGCCCGCCGCCTGGTGGTCCGCGGCTTCTTCGGAGAGCTGATCAACAAGATCGCCGTGCCGCAGATCCGCGACCGTTTGACCGACGCCATCGAACACGAACTGGCCACCACCGAATCGAAAGCTGACGCATGAGCACCCAGAAGGAATCAACACTGGAGGTCAAGGACCTGCACGTATCTGTCGCAAACCCGGACGGCACTCAGAAGGAGATCCTCAAGGGCGTCAACCTGACGGTGAAGTCGGGGGAGACACATGCGGTCATGGGTCCCAATGGGTCCGGCAAGTCGACGCTGTCTTACGCCATCGCCGGCCACCCCAAGTACACCGTCACCTCCGGCTCTATCACCTTCGACGGCCAGGATGTGCTGGAGATGAGCGTCGACGAGAGGGCTCGTGCTGGTCTTTTCTTGGCCATGCAGTACCCCGTCGAGATTCCCGGGGTGTCGATGTCGAACTTCCTGCGCACCGCCGCGACCGCCGTGCGCGGTGAGGCGCCCAAACTGCGACTCTGGGTCAAAGAGGTCAAGGCGGCCATGGCCGATCTCGAGATCGATCCGCAGTTCTCCGAGCGCAGCGTCAACGAAGGCTTCTCAGGTGGCGAGAAGAAACGCCACGAAATCCTGCAACTCGGTGTGCTCAAGCCGAAGATCGCCATCCTCGACGAGACCGACTCCGGTCTGGACGTCGATGCGCTGCGGATCGTCAGCGAAGGGGTGAATCGGTACGCCGAGGCCGAGCATGCCGGTGTGCTGCTGATCACCCACTACACCCGCATCCTGCGCTACATCCACCCGCAGTTCGTGCACGTCTTCGTCGACGGGCGCATCGTCGAGTCCGGCGGTCCCGAACTGGCCGACGAGCTCGAGGAGAACGGCTACGAGCGGTTCACCCGGGCCGCGGCTGCTTCCTAGGGCCGGTGAATGACCGCCACGGTTGGTGCCGACCTCGACCTCGACCTCGACCTCGAGCGGATTCGTGCTGACTTCCCGATCCTGAAGCGGGTGATGCGCAGCGGACATCCCTTGGCCTACCTGGACTCCGGTGCGACCTCCCAGAAGCCGCTGTCGGTGCTCGACGCCGAGCGTGACTTCCTGGTCACCTCCAACGGGGCGGTGCATCGCGGTGCTCACCAGCTCATGGAGGAGGCCACTGACGCCTTCGAGAACGGACGGGCCGACATCGCCCGCTTCGTCGGCGCCACCCCTGACGAATTGGTGTTGACCAAGAACGCCACCGAGGCGCTTAACCTTGTGTCATATGTGTTGGGCGACAGCCGGTTTGCGCGCGCGGTCGGTCCCGGCGACGTGATCGTCACGACCGAACTGGAACACCACGCCAACCTCATCCCGTGGCAGGAACTGGCCCGGCGCACCGGAGCGACGCTGCGCTGGTACGGCGTCACCGACGACGGCGAGCTCGATCTAGACTCTTTGGACCTTGACGAACGCGTGAAAGTCGTTGCCTTCACCCATCATTCCAACGTCACCGGCACCGGCGCGCCCGTGGCCGAACTGGTCGGACGCGCAAAGAGAGTCGGCGCATTCACCGTTCTGGATGCCTGCCAGTCCGTCCCGCACCAGCCGGTCGACCTGCCTTCTCTCGGCGTGGATTTCGCAGCTTTCTCCGGCCACAAGATGCTCGGTCCCACCGGAATCGGCGGACTCTACGGGCGGGCTGATCTCCTCGCGGCGCTGCCGCCGTTCCTCACCGGTGGCTCGATGATCGAGACCGTCACCATGGAATCGGCGACGTATGCCGCCCCGCCTCAGCGGTTCGAGGCCGGCACGCAGATGATCTCTCAAGTCGTCGGATTGGCAGCCGCGGCAAGCTATCTCGACGGGATCGGCATGTCGGCGGTGCAGGCCCACGAGCACCGGCTGGTGACGGCGGCGCTGGCGGGGCTCAGCGAGATCCCCGAGGTGCGGATCATCGGACCGGCCGATCCGGTGGTGCGCCGCTCGCCGGTGGCGTTCGTGGTCGACGGTGTGCACGCGCATGATGTCGGCCAGGTACTCGATGACGACGGAGTCGCCGTGCGCGTCGGCCATCACTGCGCCGCGCCGCTGCACCGCCGCTTCGGGTTGGCCGCCACCGTCCGGGCTTCATTCGCCGTCTACAACACCACCGACGAAGTCGACCGACTGGTCGCCGGTGTGCGCCGAGCGATTGGGTTCTTCGCCTGATGCGCCTCGAGCAGATGTACCAGGACGTGATCCTGGACCACTACAAGCACCCGCATCACCGGGGACTGCGTGAGCCGTTCGGCGCCGAGGTCCACCATGTGAACCCGACCTGCGGCGACGAGGTCACCCTGCGGGTGGCGTTATCCGAGGACGGCGAAGAGGTTGCCGACATCTCCTACGACGGGCAGGGCTGCTCGATCAGCCAGGCCGCCACCTCGGTGCTGGCCGACCAGGTGATCGGGCGCAGCGTCGCCGACGCGCTGGCGACGGTGGCGGCGTTCACCGAGATGATCTCCTCGCGGGGGACTGTCGAGGGCGACGAGGACGTCCTCGGCGACGGCGTCGCCTTCGCCGGGGTGTCGAAGTACCCGGCACGGGTCAAGTGCGCACTGCTGGGTTGGTTGGCGTTCAAGGCCGCCGCTGCGGAGGCAATGGAGTCCACGGGGGCATCTCAGCCACCTGACACTGAGGAGAATCGATGATCGACACAACCGCTGACGAGCAGCTTGCCGACCTTGAGGAGGCCATGCGCGACGTGGTGGATCCCGAGCTCGGCATCAACGTCGTCGACCTGGGCCTGGTCTACGGGATCAACGTGGAGAAGAGCGAAGCCGGCACCGTCGCTGTTGTTGATATGACGTTGACCTCGGCCGCCTGTCCGCTGACCGACGTCATCGAAGACCAGGTTCACACCGCACTGGTGGGCGCGGGTCTGGTCACTGAGTTCAAGATCAACTGGGTGTGGAATCCGCCGTGGGGACCGGACAAGATCACCGACGACGGCCGCGAACAGCTGCGCGCACTGGGCTTCACGGTCTGAGCAGCCTGATCTGTCCACAGCCACGGGGGAACATCACTGGCCTGTCCGACGTTGCCGGATGCATGGCTACCCGTGACCTCAACGCGCAAGAATTCAACGAGATCGTCAACGGCAGTGGCATCGTTCTGGTCGACTTCTGGGCGTCCTGGTGCGGTCCGTGCCGTGCCTTCGCTCCGACTTTCGCCAAGGCCTCCGAAGCCCACCCCGACATCGTGTTCGGCAAGGTGGACACCGAGGCCGAGGAGGACCTGGCCGCGGCCGCGGAGATTCGTTCCATCCCGACGCTGATGGCATTCAAGAGAGGCCTGCTGGTGTTCAACCAGGCCGGCGCGCTGCCGCCCGCAGCCCTGGAGGACCTCATCACCCAACTGCGCGAGTTCGACGTCGATGCCGCGGTGGCCGAGCAGTCGCCCACTACCGAGGTGTGAACCGGGCGCACGCGTTAGCGTGCAACGGTGAGTGAGTCCGGTTTCGTCCTCGTCGATCGTCCACGACCGCACGTCGCACTGGTCACGCTGAACCGGCCGGAGCGGATGAACTCCATGGCCTTCGACATCATCGTCCCCCTGCGCGACGTCCTGGCCGGATTGAACGACGACAACGACGTTCGGGTCGTCGTGCTGACCGGGTCCGGGCGCGGATTCTCCTCGGGAGCCGACCACAAGTCGGCCGGATCGGTACCGCATGTCGACGGGCTGACCCGTCCGACCTACGCACTTCGGTCGATGGAGATCCTCGACGACGTGATCCTGGCCATCCGCCGGATGCACCAGCCGGTCATCGCCGCCGTCAACGGCGCGGCGATCGGTGGCGGACTGTGCCTGGCGCTGGCCGCCGACATCCGGGTGGCCTCGGTCGACGCCTACTTCCGCGCCGCCGGCATCAACAACGGCCTGACAGCCAGTGAGCTCGGACTTTCCTATCTGCTTCCACGTGCCATCGGCTCGTCGAGGGCGTTCGACATCATGCTCACCGGCCGCGACGTCGACGCTGCCGAGGCCGAGCGAATCGGGCTGGTCTCGCGTCAGGTTCCCGCCGGGGATCTGCTGCCGACCTGCTTCGACATGGCCGAACGGATCGCGGCGTTCTCCCGGCCCGGCACCGAATTGACCAAGCGCACGTTATGGACCGGGTTGGACGCCAGTACCCTAGAGGGACATATGCAGGCCGAGGGCCTCGGGCAGCTCTACGTGCGCCTGCTTACCGCCAACTTCGAAGAGGCGGTTGCCGCGCGTGCCGAGAAGCGGGCGCCGGTCTTCACCGACGAGAAGAAGTAGCCCCGCCGGGGCAAAGGAGACAGAACAGCGTGATCACCGCAACGGACCTCGAGGTCCGCGCCGGGGCGCGCACGCTTCTGCTCGCCGAGGGCCCCGCGCTTCGGGTGCAATCCGGCGACCGCATCGGCCTGGTCGGCCGCAACGGCGCCGGCAAGACCACCACCATGCGAATCCTGGCCGGTGAAGGCGACCCGTACGCCGGCACCAGCACGCGCAGCGGAGAGGTCGGGTACCTGCCGCAGGACCCGCGCGAGGGAGATCTGGAAGTTCTGGCCCGCGACCGCGTGCTGTCCGCGCGTGGCCTGGACACCCTGCTGGCGGACCTGGAGAAGCAGCAGGTACTCATGGCCGAGGTCGTCGACGACGACGCCCGGGACAAAGCCATCCGTCGGTACGGGCACCTGGAGGAACGCTTCGCCGACCTGGGCGGCTACGCCGCCGAGAGCGAGGCCGGGAGAATCTGTGCCAGCCTGAGTCTGCCTGAGCGGGTCCTCACCCAGCCCATGCGGACGCTGTCCGGCGGCCAGCGCCGCCGCGTGGAGCTGGCCCGGATCCTGTTCGCCGCCGCAGAGGGCACGGGGGGCGGGTCCGGGTCTTCTCCCACGCTGCTGCTCGACGAGCCGACCAACCACCTCGACGCCGACTCGATCGGGTGGCTGCGCGACTACTTGAAGGTCTACAGCGGCGGTCTGGTGATCATCAGCCACGATGTGAGCCTGCTCGCCGATGTCGTCAATCGGGTCTGGTTCCTCGACGCCGTCCGCGGCGAGGCCGACGTCTACAACATGGGCTGGCAGAAGTACCTCGACGCCCGGGCCACCGACGAACAACGCCGTCGCCGGGAGCGCGCCAACGCCGAGAAGAAGGCCTCGGCCCTGCGCACCCAGGCCGCCAAGATGGGGGCAAAGGCCACCAAAGCCGTTGCCGCACAGAACATGTTGCGCCGCGCCGAGCGCATGATGTCGGAGCTCGATGCCGAGCGGGTGGCCGATAAGGTCGCCAAGATCCGGTTCCCGACGCCGGCGCCCTGCGGTAAAACGCCACTGATGGCCAGCGGCCTTACCAAGAACTACGGGTCACTGGAGGTGTTCACCGGCGTCGATCTCGCCATCGACCGCGGGTCGCGGGTGGTGGTGCTGGGCCTCAACGGAGCCGGCAAGACCACCCTGCTGCGCGTCCTCGCCGGAGCGGAAGTGCCGGACGCCGGCCAGATCGAGCCGGGTCATGGCTGCAAGGTCGGCTACTTCGCCCAGGAGCACGACACCCTGGACTCCGGCGCGACGGTGTGGGAGAACATCCGGCACGCCGCCCCGGACACCGGCGAGCAGGAGCTGCGGAGCCTGCTGGGAGCCTTCATGTTCACCGGTCCGCAGCTCGACCAACCGGCCGGAACGCTGTCCGGGGGCGAGAAGACCCGGCTGGCGCTGGCCGGGCTGGTGGCCTCGACGGCCAACGTGCTGCTGCTCGACGAGCCCACCAACAACCTCGACCCGGCATCCCGGCAGCAGGTGCTCGACGCGCTTCGCAGCTACCTCGGTGCGGTGGTACTGGTGACCCACGACCCCGGCGCGGCCGAGGCGCTCGAACCCCAGCGGGTGGTGCTGCTGCCGGACGGCACCGAGGACCACTGGTCCGAGGATTACGCGAGTCTCATCGAGCTGGCCTGACGGCTACCGCCGAGGCGCACCTGGTCGGGTGAATGGAACCCAGTAGGGGACCTGCCGCGCATAATCGTCGAACTGCCGGCCGTAGATCCGCCGATAGCGGCGCTCCTTGAGCCGCGGAGCGAAATAGCAGTAGGCGGTGAGCGCTACAGCCAGCACCAGTTGGTCGGGCGTCCACGTCGGCACCGTCCACAGCGTCAGCGCGAACGCGACATAGATCGGCTGGCGGATCACGCGGAAAGGGCCGCTCTGGGGCATCCCGGGATAACGCGGACTCCGCCCGGCCAGCAGGGCCGTCCAGCCGAGGCTGCCGGTCTGCAACCCCAGCCCGGCGCTCCACATCGACCATCCGAGCAGCAGCCAGGACGCCGCGTACAGCGCAGCCGTGACCACCAAAGCGGTTCCCTGGGCGTGCCACCAGACGACGCCACTGGGTGACCACAGCCCGAAAAGCGCCATTACCTGGACCGAGGCGATGGTCGCGTAGGTTGTCGTCGACAGCGTCGAACCGGCGTTGCGCGGGGCCAACCGGCTCAGAATCCGCCGGCCGCGGGTCGTCAGCAGCGCCGAATGCAGCGCCGGAAACTGGGCGATCAGCGCGGCATTGGCAAGCCAGTGCCACGGCGCGGGCACCGTGCCGAGTGATCTGCTCATGCCGTAGAACATCGCGGCCATCATGGTGCCCACTCCGAGCGCGAAGCAGACATGGCAGATCAGGCCGTAGGTCAGGGCTATGACGATCGGGCGGGTCGAGTCGGTTCGCAGTGAGCGGATGACGCAAGTGTGGCATCACTGCCGACCGGCTTCCCAACCTGAAGGCGCGTCGTAATGATTGGGTCATGAGACTCGGCCGACGGTTCCCCATGTTGCGGTGGTCGATGGTGCGGGCCGCACTGGGCAACCGCAACTTCGCGACGTCGGGCCAACTCGGCGACGGTCGGGAGGCCGCCGCCGCCGACTTCGTCGTGCGTCGCGCCCGCCCCGGCGATCCCGCCGATGTGTTGGCCACGTTGGACGAGTACGCCTACCGGAAGTCGTTCCTGGTCAATGTCGGCGACGAGAAGGGACTCCTGCTCGACGCGGCGGTACGGCGCGCCGATCCCGGACTGGCCCTGGAACTGGGTACCTACTGCGGTTACGGCGCGCTGCGCATCGCCGCCGCGGCACCAGCCGCCACGGTCGTGTCAGTCGAGCTGGCGCAGGCCAATGCCGTTGTGGCGCGGCGTATCTGGGACCACGCCGGGGTCGGAAATCGGGTCAGCTGTGTCGTCGGAACCGTCGGGGACGGCGGCCGGACCCTGGACCGGCTTGAGGACGAGCACGGATTCGGCACCGGGGCGCTGGATTTCCTGTTCATCGACCACGACAAGAACAGCTACCTCGCGGATTTGCAGAGCATCCTCGGCCGTGGCTGGCTGCGCCCGGGGTCGATCGTCGTCGCCGACAACGTTGTCATCCCCGGGGCCCCGACGTACCGCCGGTACATGCGCGAGCAGCAGGGCCGTCAGTGGCGCACCGAGGAGCACCCGGCCCACGTCGAGTACCAGACACTGCTGCCGGATCTGGTGCTGGAATCCGAATACCTCGGGCCGTCCGCTTAGTCCTTCGGTTCGCGGCCCGCCCGCAGCATGTTGCGCAGCACGTACTGCAGGATGCCGCCGTTGCGGTAGTAGTCGGCCTCGCCAGGGGTGTCGATGCGTACCACCGCATCGAACTCCACCTTCGAGCCGTCGGACTTGGTGGCCGTGACGTGGACCGTGTCCGGCGTCTTGCCTCCGCTTGTCCCGTCGCTTCGCTCGCCCCGTTCGTTGAGTTCCTCGATGCCGGTGATGTCGAACACCTCGGTGCCGTCCAGCTTCAACGACGCCGCCGACTCCCCGGCCGGGAATTGCAGCGGAATGACGCCCATGCCAATCAGATTCGACCGGTGAATGCGCTCGAAGGACTCGGTGATCACCGCGCGCACACCCAGCAGGCTGGTGCCCTTGGCGGCCCAGTCGCGGGAGGAGCCGGACCCATATTCTTTGCCGCCGAGCACCACCAGCGGGATGTTGTGCGCCGCATAGTTCTGCGCGGCGTCGTAGATGAACGCCTGCGGACCGCCGGACAGGGTGAAGTCGCGGGTGTAGCCGCCGGACACGTCATCCAAAAGCTGGTTGCGCAGCCGGATGTTGGCGAACGTTCCGCGGATCATCACCTCGTGATTGCCGCGCCGCGAGCCCAGCGAGTTGAAGTCCGCGGGCTGCACACCGTTGGCCTCCAGATATTGCGCGGCGGGGGTGCCCTTCTTGATGGCGCCGGCCGGGGAGATGTGGTCGGTGGTTACCGAATCACCCAGCAGGGCAAGGACTCTCGCCCCCTTGATGTCGTTGACGGGCTGGGGCTCGGCCGGCATGCCGTCGAAGTAGGGCGGCTTGCGCACGTAGGTGGACTTCGGGTCCCAGGCGAAGGTGTTGCCCGACGGGGTGGGCAGGTTGCGCCAGCGCTCGTCGCCCTTGAACACATCGGCGTAGCTGTCGACGAACATCTGCCGGTTGATCGACGACGCGATGGTGTCGTCGATCTCCCTCTGGGTCGGCCAGATGTCTTTAAGGAACACGTCATTGCCCGCCCCGTCCTTACCCAGCGGATCGGATTCGAAATCGAAGTCCATGGTGCCGGCGATGCCGTAGGCGATCACCAGGGGAGGGGACGCGAGGTAGTTCATCTTGACGTCGGGGGAGATGCGGCCCTCGAAGTTGCGATTTCCGGACAGCACCGCGGTGACGGCCAGGTCGTTGTCGTTGACCGCAGCCGAGATCTCCGGGGCAAGCGGCCCGGTGTTGCCGATGCAGGTGGTGCATCCGTAGCCGCCCAGGTAGTAGCCCATCTTCTCCAGGTACGGCCACAGGCCGGCCTTCTCGTAGTAGTCGGTGACGACCTGCGAGCCGGGAGCCATGTTGGTCTTGACCCACGGCTTGCTGGTCAGGCCCTTCTCGACGGCCTTGCGGGCCAGCAGGGCCGCGCCGAGCATCACCGACGGGTTGGAGGTGTTGGTGCACGAGGTGATCCCGGCGACCACCACAGCGCCGTGGTCGAGCACGAACTCGCCCCGGTCGGCCGACCGCACCACCACCGGCTTACTCGGCCGGCCGTGCGAGCCGTTGGCTGCCGACGGCCGCATGTCGACCGCGCCGTTGTCGGCGAACGACAGTGCTGCCGGGTCGCTGGCCGGGAAGGACTCCTCGTCGGCCTCGTCGAGTTTGGTGTGCGGCGTCGGGAGGTTCTCCTCGACGTAGTTGTGAATGTCCTTGCGGAAGGCGTTCTTCGCGTCGGTCAGCTCGATGCGGTCCTGCGGACGCTTGGGGCCGGCGATCGAGGGCACCACGGTGGACAGGTCCAGTTCGAGGTACTCGGAGAACACCGGCTCGTGGTCGGGGTTGTGCCACATGCCCTGGGTCTTGGCGTAGGCCTCGACCAGCGCCACCTGCTCGTCGGTGCGGCCGGTCAGGCGCAGGTAGTCGATGGTGACCTCGTCGATCGGGAAAATCGCTGCGGTGGAACCGAATTCGGGGCTCATGTTGCCCAGGGTGGCGCGGTTGGCCAGCGGCACCTCGGCTACGCCCTTGCCGTAGAACTCGACGAACTTGCCGACCACACCGTGCTTGCGAAGCATGTCGGTGACGGTCAGCACGACGTCGGTGGCGGTGACGCCCGGCTTGATCTCTCCGGTCAGCTTGAAGCCCACGACCCGGGGGATCAGCATCGACACCGGCTGGCCCAGCATGGCCGCCTCGGCTTCGATGCCGCCCACGCCCCAGCCCAGCACGCCCAGGCCGTTCTCCATGGTGGTGTGGCTGTCGGTGCCCACACAGGTGTCCGGGTAGGCGACCCCGTTGCGCGTCATCACGACGCGGGCCAGGTATTCGATGTTGACCTGGTGCACGATGCCCGTTCCCGGGGGGACCACCTTGAAGTCGTCGAACGCGCCCTGGCCCCAGCGCAGGAACTGGTAACGCTCGCCGTTGCGCTGATATTCGAGTTCGACGTTGCGCTCGTAGGCCCCTGCGTTGCCGAAGAAGTCCAGGATCACCGAGTGGTCGATCACCATCTCGGCGGGGGAGAGCGGGTTGACCTTCTCCGGGTCGCCGCCGAGGGCCGTGACGGCCTCGCGCATGGTGGCCAGGTCGACGATGCAGGGCACGCCGGTGAAGTCCTGCATCAGCACGCGGGCAGGGGTGAACTGGATCTCGATGCTCGGCTGGGCGTTCGGATCCCAGTTCGCGATGGCGCCGATGTGGTCGGAGGTGATGTTGGCGCCGTCCTCGGTGCGCAGCAGGTTCTCCGCGAGCACCTTGAGGCTGTAGGGGAGTTTCTCGGTGCCGGGCACCGCGTCGAGACGGTAGATCTCGTAACTGTTGGCACCCACCGTCAACGTGTCGCGGGCTCCGTACGAGTTCAGGGACGAACTTGCGCTGCTCACATCAACTCCCGGCGTCGGTGTTCCCGTCAACGATTGGCGGGCCAGTCGGATACTAGAGGTTCAGGTCTGACTCCAGACCAGTCTTGTCCACCTCGGCGCGTGCTGTCACCCCCGCGCGGTGTGCGAGGTACGGTCTGGTTTCGTGACCATCCTGCCCGCGCCGACCGTCATCCCGGTGGAGGTGTGCACCGCCGCCGGGCTGCCCATGGAGGCTCCGCTGGACAGCTGCATCGCGGCGGTCCTGGCCGATGTCGCCGAAGGCGGCGTCGCCGCGCCGAAGGCCGATGCGGCGGGGCTGCAGAAGGTCGTCGCCGGAGCGCAGGACCGCGGCCTCGATCTCAAGGTCGTGGTGATGGAGAAGAGCCCGATCATCGACACCCCGCTGCGCGACATCGCGACACGGGTCGGGGAGGCCCATCCGGATTCGACCGTCCTGGTGCTCAGTCCGCAGTTCGCGGGGACGTACAGCAAGACCTACGACCGCGTGCTGCTCGAGGCCGGCCAGGACGTGGCCAAGTCCGCGTCGAATCCGGTGCAGGGCGCGCAGAATTTCGTCGATCAGTTGAGCACCCCGATATTTCCCTGGACTGCATTCACGATTGTCGTTGTTTTCGCCGTCGGCGCAGCCGCCGTTCTGACCCGACTTCTGCAGCGGTGGGCCAAACGCGGTACGACCGTCGACAACTAGTCCACCCTGCGCAAACGCATTTTCTGGCGTTTCTCTAAGGTCTCTATTCGGTTACACCTGCGGAAATACAAACGTGTAATTCTTTTGGCCGGTTTCGTCTGCGACAAGTGTGACGTACGGTGCAACTGTCACCATTGTTATTGATGTGGCAAATGGGGCGTCTGTGACGAACGTGATTGTTCGTCGAGCACTAGGAGTCTGAGTCGAATGAGACCTTCCCGCCGCGGTTCTCTCACGCAGCCCGCTGTTCGGGCAACCCGTGCGGTGGTTCCGCTGACCCTCACCATCGCCATCGGCCTCACCGTTCCCGGGCTGGCGCAAGCTGATCCGGAACCCAACTCCGTCTCGTCGTTGGTTGCCGATGTGGCCGAGGCGAATCAGCGTCTCGACGACATCGCGGCGGCGGTCCAGACCGAGCAGGAGAGCGTCAACAAGGCCCTCGTCGAGGTTCAGGACGCCCGCGACGCCGCGGCCGCAGCCCAGCAGCAGGTCGAGGCCGGCAAGCAAGCCGTCAACGACGCCAACGGCGCGATCATTGAGGCGCAGAAGAAGTTCGACGCCTTCGCGGCCGCCACCTACGTCAACGGACCGTCGGCCTCGCTGGTGATGGCGCGTACCCCGGAGGACATCATCTCCACCGCGACGGCCGGCCAGGCCTTGGCGATCAGCAACGAGGCGGTGATGGACGGCCTGCGGCGTACGCGCACCGAGGCCGTCAACACCGACTCCGCGGCCCGGGCAGCCAAGCTGAAGGCCGAAGAGGCGGTCAAGGGTGCGCAGACCAGCCAGGATGCGGCGGTCGCAGCCCTCACCCGGGCCCAGCAGACGTTCCGCGAGCAGCAGGCCGAGATCGACCGGCTCGCCGCCGAGCGCAAGGA
>Ga0194063_10001311_pt1 | contig 16296 bp, 10 predicted proteins | sample SepL3720m_MetaG_FD_155459 | JGI IMG/M metagenome (GOLD analysis project Ga0194063, IMG submission 155459) | Anoxic zone freshwater microbial communities from boreal shield lake in IISD Experimental Lakes Area, Ontario, Canada - Sep2016-L373-20m | ecosystem: Environmental > Aquatic > Freshwater... | reverse complement strand
GGTTGTGCTCAAGTATTCCTAAAGGCCACCCATGCTGATCCTCATCCTGTTCGTCCTGCTGATCGCGCTGGCCTTTGAATACATCAACGGCTTCCACGACACCGCCAACTCCATTGCCACCACAGTGTCGACCAAGGTGCTGACCCCGCGGCAGGCGATTGCCATGGCAACCTTCTTCAACCTGGTGGGCGCATTAGCAGGCGTGTCGGTGGCCACAACAATCGGCAAGGGTCTGGTCGACACGCATTATGTCGGAATCGACACCATTCTTTCCGCCTTGATCGGCGCCATCATCTGGAACCTGTTCACCTGGTGGCTGGGTCTGCCCTCCAGTTCCAGTCACGCCCTGATTGGCGCCCTCTGCGGCGCAACCCTGGCCTCCGCCCACGACAACTGGAGCGTAATCCGATGGGCCGTCCCCAATCCCGCCACCGGCCATAACGAAGGACTGTGGCCCAAAGTCGTCTTACCCATGTTCGCCTCACCGGCCGCCGGGTTCATTGGCGGCGCACTGCTGATGGGGTTACTGGTCGTGCTACTCCACAAACTCAGACCCCAAATGATCAACAAGATATTTTCCAAGGCACAACTCGTCAGCGCCGCCTGGATTGGATTCAGTCATGGCACCAATGACGCCCAGAAAACCATGGGAATCATCGCGTTGATTCTCTTTACCGCGACCCGGGACGGCACTTTCAACCATCTTCCCGCCTGGCTGAATTTCCTACACACCCCTGAATTTTCCGTTGCGCTCTGGGTCAAGTTCGCCTGTGCGCTCACCATGGCGGCGGGCACGGCGGCGGGGGGCTGGCGGATCATCCGTACCATGGGCCACAAGATCGTGCGGATGCAACCCATCCACGGGTTTGCCGCCCAGACCACGGCGGCGGCAGTCATTCAGATCGCCACCCACTGGGGCATTCCTCTCTCCACGACCCACGTCATTTCCACGTCCATCATGGGAGTCGGCACCATCAAGCGCATGAGCGCCGTCAAATGGGGAATCGTCGGCCACATCGTCTGGGCCTGGGTTCTGACCATCCCCGTCACCGCCATCCTGGCCTATTGGGCTGAACGCGGCCTCCTGCACATCTGGCCCTGCCGGTAAGTTCGGTTCATCAAACAAATGCTTCGCTACAAATAATACGAGGCACGATCGACTCATCACCATCCAAGGAGCGCCTCCCGGTAGCATCCTTGAGGGCATGTTGGTTATAAATCTGGATCAATGATTTCAGAAGGGATTCGCCGGTGACACCGTTCCGCCGCAACTGGTTCAGCTCCTTCTTGACCGCCCCCGTCAGGCTGCCGCGGAAAGTCTTCTCCAGAATGTTGACTTGCCGCCTGACCTCCTCGTCCTTTGAAAAATCAAAGAGAAGCCTCAATTCCCGCATGACATAGAGTTGACCGTGGGTCAGGCTGAACACATGGGATCGCTCCGCCTCCCGATGTCTGACTTCCTCGGCAAACTGACTCTGAACGGCCATCACGGCATGATTGTAATCGGCAGGTAGCGGTGCTGCTTTCGCTTCAGGTGAACACTTAACACGACCCAGCACCTTGGGCACATCTCGGGAAACAATCTCATCCTTTTCATCCAACTGAAACAGTTGCTGGAACCGGCCAGCCTGGCAAAATACAAACATTCCGCAGTCAATATCGCCGCGCGCGGTCCTGATACCATCCCGCAAATTCGCGACCCGCTCAAATTCAGCGGGATCATCCTTACGCAACTGCCGTAGTATTTCCTCGGCCTCGTTCAGGTCAAGGAACTGATCTTCAGCGCCACCCCACAGATCAAGTTGCACCGCGCCACCACCCTGGGTCTCATAGATGGCATACATGGCATCCGAGTTGATCTGTTCATGCTTGTCCAAGATCTGCGCATCTTCACCAATTGTATCGTGGATCTCCTGAATTCGACGGTCCAACTTCTCATGCAGTCCAAGGTTTTTATCCAACTCGGTCTCCGGCAGGAAGTTAAACCCGCGCACGATCTCATGATCCGAACCGATACGGTCAATACGACCAAACCGCTGGATCAACCGCACCGGGTTCCAATGGAGGTCATAGTTGATGATATTGTCACAATCCTGAAGGTTCAATCCTTCAGCCAGGACATCGGTAGCAATCACCATCATCAACTCCTTCTCACCGGCAACAAAACGATATTCCGGATTCGCATTAGGCGCAAACCGGCCTACCAGCCGCTCCTTGCTCTTGTCGCCACTGAAGATTACTTCGACATCCTCTCGCTCCCGATTTGGATTCAGGTTTTCAAAGAGGTATCGAGCGGTGTCTGCATACTGGGTAAAAATCAGACACTTGGCACCCTGGAGAGGCTTCCGCGTCAAATGCCCCCTCAGGGTTTTCAACTTAGCATCCTTGTCAGGAGTGATATCGGCCACCAACTTCAGGATTTTGTTCAGCAATCCAATGTCATGTTCGATATCCTTCCGGAGCGCTGCGGCGTCAAAATCATCGATGTGATACCGTTTGGAAACTTCCCTGAGCGAATCCATGAAAAGATCTTCTTCCTGTCCGTCACTTTCATAAAGCACGGTTTGGGCGTCCTCGCCAGCAGGCATAATGCCGGCATCCAAGGCATTAATAAACGATTCATGAATCTTAAGGAGCCGCTTGACCGTCTCCTGAAACGCGTAGACACTCGACTCAAAGCGCTTGAAGAGCAGAATCCGCATCAACCCCCGCAAGTTCGCTCCGGCCCTTTGCAAACTGACATAGGGTTCTTTTTTCTGCTTTTCAGGGCGAACATAATGCCAAAGACCATACCGGGCATAGGTTAACTCACCGTCGGACTTTGCCTTGACGGGCTTCCCTTTCCTGGATTTTCCGAGATACCCACGTAATTCCTGATAGAGTCCCTGGTAGGTATCCTCAATGCTGTATTCAATGGTTTCGAGTTCCCGCTTGGGAAAAAACTGGTGCTTCCCGCCCACCAGCACATACGCCTTGCGCTTACCCTGCGAGTATTCCTGAAAACGGGCAGGATCGACGGCTTCATGCGTCTGGGAATCAAACCCGTACCAACGCAGGATATGTTGGCGGGTGCGGCGGATCAAAATATTCGATAGCAAATCAGGAAGTTGCCGTTCGCCCTTGTCGATCAGTTTGAAATACTCCTTCAGGTTAGGTGGATCAATCGGAAGATCCGTCTGGTCTTCGGGATGGAACAACTTGATCTGGTGATACACATCCCAGGCACTCTTATTACGCGGCGTCGCGGTGAGCAGGCAGCACCGTCGCCCGGTTGACAGGAACGTTTGGACCACCTTGTAGCGCTGTGTGTCGGGGTGCCTGATATTATGGCTCTCATCCACTAGAATGAAATCCCGGTCCCGGTATTTGACATCTTTCAAAAGGCGGGTCGCGTCCGCTTCCCCGTCATCACGCAAATACCCCATCGAAAGAACACGGGCATTGAGTTGATAAACTTCATTATACCGTTCCCACATTTCAACCAGCGGCGCCGGGCAGATAATGAGGGGTCGAGCATGATCCGTGCGTTCAAAATGCTTCACGATGGCAGCGCCAATATAACTTTTCCCGAGCCCGACCACATCCGACACAAACCCGCCGCCATAGTCGCGAATGATCTGGACGGTTTGCCGAACGGCGACCTTCTGGAAATCAGCGAGCTTCCCAAAAATATCATCATCCCAGAGCAATTCCTGATCCTCCTCAGCCTCGAGGCGATCTTTGACGAGGGAATACAGCGTCTTCAGATAGATATCGTAAGGGCGAACTTCGGCGGCGGCCCAGGATGACTTCAGTTCCACCATCAAGGGTTCTTCAAAATCCTGGGCTTCTTTCCATAGTTCATCAAACCAGCGGACCAACTCCTTGTGATTCTGGTTCCCCTGCACCATCACATTGAGTTCCGTGTTGTGGGATAAACCGGCAAGAGTCAGGTTTGATGACCCCACCACGGCAATACCTTTTTCGTGACGCTCGATTTCCTTGCCCATGAGATCGAACACTTTGCCATAGTCGCAGATGTAGGCCTTGGCATGGAGACGCCCCTTGGTATAGACCTTTACCTTGAGCCGCCCCTCCTCGATCATCTTGATCAACCCGGCGATCAGGGACTGGGCATCATCCGTCTGATCCATCCATTCAACGGCGTTACGCAGGTTCGTTGCGGTGGCATCCGCCATTTTCCCGGCTTCGACGCGCTTCGGGTAGGTCTGCTTCTCCATTTCCTCGGCAACGAGGTCCAACCGCTTATACCCCTCCGCGAGCATCTCCACCGTTTCCCGGTTCGTGGTATTACCGATCAACAGCCGCAACTCCTTGAGATTCAGCAATCTCTGACCAATACTCGTCAGGCCGGAGAGGAAAAGGTATCCCACCGCAAACCGCGCCCGCTCACTGGAGCCTAGAATCTGGTTCAGGTGGTCAACCATCTTCTCGGTCTTGTTATCAATGATATCGTGTGTGGACATTGCTATGCTTTCCTTTTCATTGAATCAGTTTCCCGGCCCATTGAATCAGTTTCCCGCGCTTCAGATTCAATAGGAGAGTGATGCAATGAGTCCCGCTCCAAGCACACTCGCTCATATTGCGTCAGAAATACGGCTGTAATACATTCGCCCGATAATAAACGCAAATCACATCATGCTCATATTCAATACGTTAAGAAGATTCGCTTGAGAGGCTATTGCGTCACAATTGCGTCACAACATTCGTTCAGACGCAATCCCCGCGATCTTCATGCTCCATTTTCGCCGGAAACCATTTTCCTCCACGGGTAGCACCACGCAAACATACATGGCCAAGACGCTTCAATTCTCGGACCATACTTTGCACCTGATATTTTGATAAACTGGGCAACACTTGGATGAGTTCTTCGAGCCTACTACCCTCAACTGCATTCTCACGAATATGTTTAAGCAAAAGAGTCTTGTTTGTATCCCGATCCAACCCCCTCTTACGAGTATAGACCCCCTTCTTGCCTGTTGCGGCATAGAACCGCCTACCAAGCATGTAACGCCCTTTACCCGCACGCTCCACAATTCCCAATTCCAATAGATGGGGCAAACGCTCGCGCAAGGACTCCGGTATGGGTTGTTCCCGGTGCACCGTATTTACCAAAAGGAAATCCTGGGTGTTGAAGCCGGCCAACGTTTCTTGCCCGATACGCTCCATTAATTGAAGAAATCTTGGGTCCTGAACAAGTCCATCCAAGTTAAGAATGACATGATGCCGATCCGTCCCACGAAAATTCGGCACCTGCTTGGCTTGCTTGATGCTCAATTCAAACATCAGGTTCATTCCTTGACCAGACCGTTCCACCAAACCGCACCGCGCAAAAATATCGGCGATCCTGCGATTGCGGGGTGATTGCCGATCCAGGATAGTTTCCAACGTAACATCGGAAGGCAAACCACCGGGGCTGTCGATTACGAGCTTCTGTGGATACTGGCGGACAAACACACTCCCTCCTAGTTGGTAATCCCGATGACTCACTGCATTCAGGATCGCCTCACGCACTACACGTTCATCAAAAGTGGGAACGTCCAGAACAAACAAGCCATCCTGATAATGCTGCTTGTCATTACGAAGGTTAATCAATTCCCACAAACGGTCGTAGAAGGCAAAGAACCCCTGCCTGAATTCCTCACGTTGCTGGGCTGGGCCGGAAGCCTCCGTTGACCGGTATTCGAAGATCACTTCAGACTGCCCAAGCAATCTACCCAGTGCTTCACGTTTGCCAAAGAGAACTAATGCAGCATAGGTAATGCGCTCTTTAACGGTTGCTTCACAGTCACACAACAGTTGCTGCGGGGACTTAGCCGACAAAGTAGCATTCCCTGATTTGGCGATCCACCGTTTCCGGAAGTTTTCGATGGCAAGCAGATCCAAGTCATCCCACTTTGCATCGGCACAGACATCAGAGGAGAAATCGTGTCCGCCCTCCGCAAACACTTCCTGCAAGTCAGTTCCCGACATCGGAACGAGACTGTCCCCCTTCCGTGCCCAATATATTCCGGCATATTGAACCGGCATACCGACCGGACGAGAAGGCACATCGAATACCAGCACCCGTTTGCCATCCTTTTCAAGCAAATGGAAATCCAACCGTAAATGTAAACGTTCCATCAGTCCGGCCCTCGTCCGTTCCGGCTGATCAAAAGCCCGGGAACCCACGACTCGCCGTGGCCGTTTGTCGGTTACACCAAAAACAACATAACCGCCGCCTTCATTAGCGATGGCACACGCATATTTGACGAGGTCTTCAAACTCAAAGCTGTTTTTTGCTTCTTTGAATTCGATATTCTCGCCTTCTTTAGCTTCCAGCAAAACTGTCAGATATGGCGTTTTCATGCATTATCTTTCACGTCATCTGCCCGTCATCACAATTCCAAACGCTTTGACATAATCCCACTCTCCGGCCATTCTCTAACCGCATTCAATTTTTAACTCGGAAGAGTAGCCAGGGTGGTCATTATTTGAGTTTCATATTTGGAATGGGGTGTCCCTGTTCGGCACAAAGCCCGCTTCGGTGGGCTTTTTGTTTCCATCACACAAACTGGTTAAGATCCTCATTGCCAATCAAGTGTTAGCCCACTGCCGCAACACGCCAAGCATCCCGTAAATTTCCCTATAACACTTGTCAAAAGAGTCCGCTGACCGAGCGGATACCATATCGAAATTTTGCGTCAATGCTGCCTGATCACTAGTTTCTGAATATCGAACTCCCTGGGGCATGTTATCTGATAGCCACCCTTTTGCATCTCGGATTTCCTCCGGATTGAGCGGACATACAAGCGTAGCCGGAAGCCTCCTCTTGTTTCGAAGCGACTCTGCTGCCGCAAGAAACCATGATTCAAACTCTTTTTTCGCAAGCACCACCGCAATTGGGATGTCAGCATGCACCTGCACTGCCCTTCGAAGAAGCGCAGGCCCCTCTCGTGCTGGGCAACCATCATCGCAATCAACGATGATTAAAACACCTCCGTAACCTTGGAGTTTTAACGCTGCAAGGTTGACAGCTCGCTCAAGTTCATCGTTTTTCGACAACTTTGCAGCCGGAACCCTAAGCGGCGAAAGAACTTTCGGCACAAAGCCAGGATCAATTTCCAGCGCAATGCGCCGAACGAGAATCGGCACGGCTTCACATTCACCATGCCCTTCCACTATCGCAGCTATGCGAATTTCCTTCATCGTTTGTAATCCGAAAATAACTCGAGTTGACTCGCGGACACCTTGCTTATAGCGTCCTGATCAGGCTCCATTTGATTTAAACGAAGCAGTTCGCCAGCCGTATACAAGCGATCTTTAATGGCTGTTCTTCCAGCATTGTCCAGCGGACCAATTATTGTTTCACCGCTCCGGTTTACAACAGCCAAAATGTTCTCGTCCACGATTCCTTTGTCATCCAGAAGATCCGGACTATGACTAGTAACAAGGATTTGCGTAATTTCTGATGCGGATCTCAGCCCATCCCGCAGCACACCTGCTGCACCAGGATGAACCGCTGTCTCAGGTTCTTCAATTCCGACCAAAGGGACCTGCTTGCCATCGGATTTAGAGGACTGAAATAACGCCGTCAAGACCCCCAATGCCCGCAACGTACCGTCAGACATATTTTCCGCCATAAAGCGCCATGGATCTTTATTCGTTCCCACTTGCTGCCGGAACTCTAGAGTTTCTTTCTTGCCAACATGCTTAATCTCTATGTTCTGGATCCCAGGCACCACCTTGGATAGCAACTCAACAATCCGCTCAACCCGGCCTTCCTTCTCAAGAACCCCTAAAACACTGGCAAGATTGCTCCCATCCCTTTTCAAAACCTCACCCGGGTCTGGCGGCTGAGGCTCGCGTATCTCATCGGGATTAAGATTATAGAAACCCATGTGTGATAGAGCATCATAAAGCGGGCGGAATGCAGGTAGACCTGAAGCAGCAACCAAATAAAGTCGGTCACTCAAAGTCGGAGGCGCCACCTCAAGACTTGAGTCCTTCATCGCCCCATTTTCAACCTTGTAAAAGGTGCCCTGCAAGTTACCCGGGTCAAACACGTGACATTCCTCACGTTGAACTTCGAATCCGCCCTTCTTCTGCGAGCCAACCCGGAATGCGTACATCCCCTGATTCCCATTCGGAAGAATCCACTCGAGCCGAATCCCAAAATGCGTGGGATGCCCAGACGAACGGCGACGAACATCATTAATCCCGCCACGTTCACGCAAGGCATGCTCAAGCGATGTGTTCAAACCGTCCGCCACCAAACGCAAAGCATCGAGAAAATTGCTTTTCCCGGATCCGTTCTGTCCCACTAGATAAGTGAGAGAACCAAGTGCAACAGAGCATTCTTTAATGCTTTTGTAGTTGTTTAGAACAACTCTCTTGATGAAGACGGGTGTAGACATAAACTTCTCCCATTATTTCTAAATATCACAAACCGAACCTGCTCTGCGCATGCATTGAAGATAGTACCCCAGCACGTAGTTGACAACAACGGTTCACAGAATATCGACTGGCGCAAGGTGTCCCGCCATATCAAGCACCCTCCACCACCCGACTCTCCTCCACCGGATTGCCTGTCGCCGTCCGTTTTCTCAGCAACTCCCGATATTCGAGATGCCCCTTGGACCCCAGCAAATGCACAATCTCCTCAGCCTTGTCCCGGATCGCGGCGTCTTCTGCCACCATCCCCTGATCCAGGATCGTCCAGACGCCCTTCTGTTTTCGGGAGGATACGAAGAACCATGGATCACTATTCACATGAACAAACAACTGCAAGCAGCGCATTACTTCAGCTGGATAAGAACTATATAGGTCACTCAGATACTCAACAGCCTGCAAATTCGAAGCATTGATGGGGGTCATCTTGAGCGTCTCTGCAAGATTCCTCAGCGCCCAGTCCGGCTCAAACTTCTCACTGGCAAACCACCAACCAAATGCGGCCAGCTCATCCTTGTTCATCTTCTCATATCCGCAGCCCCGTTTGACCCGCCAATCCCATAATGCCTGCATCCTACCGATGATGCCCGGATCAACCTCCTTTGACCGGAACACATCCCTGCCAATAAAATCCATGACGTGCGTTATTAGGTGCGGCGGTGCAACACTTAAGAAAAGATTAATCAGAGTGTCGCCATCGAGGTTATGCTCCTCCCAGAGATAGATAATGACCGCATGCTCTGCGAGACGCTCTGAAGGGGACTCTCTTGACTTCTCACCGATCTGCGCCCCTTCAAGGGCTTTAATCTCCTCACGATAGATATCCCTCAAGAAACCCACAACATTACGCCGCAGTTGCCCTCCATAAATCAGATAGGTATTCCAGACAGCATCACGCAACGGCTTCCGCTTAGGTTCTCTAGGGAAAAGTAGCGCCATGTTATCCTTGACCCATTCAGGCCCCAGATGAATGAACTGCGCGATCCATTGTCCATATACCGCCCGACTTGTCTGCGTTTGGTCAACGGCTAAATTGAGATGATCCGTCATCACCTCTCGGACTTCCTCCATGTCCGTGAAATTGGGAGTCCGGTTTTCACGAGTTTTGATTTCATCTTTAATGTTGCGATAGACCCACATCGCATATTTCATGGCGGCGTGAAGAGCCTTGCCGCGCATTGTGTTAATTGACAACGACAAGGGATCGTTACTGTCGTTAATACGATCTTTTTCCTCCTCAACGGTCGGATCGGGATCATCCGTCAACGGCCGCAATAGATCCCAAACCTGCTTTCGGAATGAAAATGGCATCCCAGCTTCATCCGAGAGCGATTTATCAATAAACCGAAGCGCTTCGACATGAGCAAACCGCCACCTCATGTCGACATCAATGCCATCCTTGAAGTCGTCTGGCCATACCCGCCCCGACATATCCTTGTCCTGCCTCAACACCCAGCCGCAGAGCTCATACACCGGTTCAAATGAGACCTTACCCCCACCTTCCAACACACGACAGAAACCAGAGATGATATTCCGGATGTAGGTCGGACTAAGACCCTCATCCATAAATTTAACGCGATCTGTCAGGAATCGATCCGGCTGCTTTTGAACAAGCTCTCCCAACACCGCTCCTAGCCCGTACGGTGTCGGAGACATCCATTCGCCGGAGGGTTGCCAGTCCTTGAGAAATGCAATCAATTCATCGTTAGTCATCAATGCAAGATCATCTATCTTGCGCGGACTCTGGGGCCCTTGCCATATCCCGCCGCTGGAATATGCATTAAAGTCAGGAGGCATGACAGACTTGCCGAGCTTCGCGTCCAGTTTCTGGTATTGGGCCTTCGCGCCCGCTGGCAGATCATCCTTGATTGCGGATAATATCCTATGTTGCCACTGCTCCTTTCGCTGTACCCTGCGCTCGGGGGGCAGGTCATCCCGGGCAGCCAGATCTTCACCTTGATTGATCAGACCAAGGACCTCCTGCTGCCGCGCTGCCGACAGGAATCGGAATTTATCTTTCAGCAAGTGGTAATACTCATGATGACAGTGGGGATCGAGCAGAAGATCCCGATTCGCCAAACGTTGCTCAATCATCTCGACTGGCGCATCCTTAACAGCACGCAAAATATGCATTCCGATCCGCCGGAATACATTCCATTCATACTTTTCGATAGTCAGCACTACCTCTGCTGTCCTCTCTGGCTGGCGTTCACAGATGCTTTCAGCCGTGTCACGGATGGCGGTGATCAGGGGACAATCAATCTTATAGTCCTTGTTCTGATCATTCTCCTCAATGGCGGGGCGCCAGATGAATGTCGGATCGTGAGGCTTGCGCGCTTCTCCTTCACGCTGGGAACAGAGAATAGCTTTCTCCAGCAGAGCGCACAACAAATCCAAGGTGCCGAATGGCTCCGACACTGCAAGATCGGGGATATGTTTCGTCAGTACCTGCTCGTAATTAAAGCGATCACATCGCGTTACCGGGACTAGAGAACCGCGAACAATCCTTTCCATCTCATCCTTGATCGCACGTTTAGCTGCTTCTTCGGGGTCCGGCGAAATAGATAGTAGTTCAGCAGCAAGTTTCACCGCAACCTGTGCCTCTCTTTCTTTGGCTAACTTCGAAATCAACTTGCCTAAGTTGGTCTCAAGAAATCCGTGTATTACATATCCATGTTTTAGCCACTCAACTTCGCGCATTGCCCATTTCGCAGCAAGATCAACCGGTAATGCAAGCGCAGCCTCTGCGAAATCAGTATGAATAAGACGGTTCTTAGTGGCACTGACATCGAGCATGATGTTTAGAACCTGGAGTTGGACATCACGATCCGGCACGGCAGACATCCGCTTTAGATATTGTGATTGCGGCCAATCAGCACCCCCTGTCCCAGTTCCCCCCTCACCCTTGTCATCCACATCAACATTGAAATATCCCCTACTTCTTAAAGGCTCGATCCAATCGGCTCTCAACAGTTGCTTAAAAGCATACGCATGTAAACCTGCGTTATCAGAAAGAATTCGGCTAAATTCTTTTATATTTTCGACTGCAGGGGCCTTTTGCACTAGAGCATCAATTTCCGACACTAGATCAAAGAAAGGTTTCATTAATTTTCTTCCCCACTCATTGGTGCTGATACACTAGGCAATATTCCGCGCGGCGGAATCAACAAATCTTGAAGAATATCGTCCACCGTCGAGTGAAATCTATCTTTCTCATCATAGCGCAGGATATCGATACCGCACTCTCGCATATCATTATCTTGGAGCGCCTCAGCTTCGCAGTCTATCTCGCTATTACCTGATGTCCCCTGCGGCTTCCGCTCATGCGGAAGGAACGCGAAATGTTCACCTTTACGCCCGATACGACTTCTTGTTCCTTTGCATGAATTAAGAATCCGCCGCATTAACGGTTCTCTGAGCCCACAGCCCAGAAAAAGCACCCTCTGGTGTGTAAATAGTTGCTGAAGAAATCCCGCCACGGGCCCACTATTACTTTGAGAGGCATATGCTAATTCATATTCCTCTAAGCCAAGCACAAGGCGATCGACCGACTCAAGCATGTCCGAATTAATTTTCCCGTGCAGATAGAATACGGGAGTGTTGTCTCTCGGGGCCATTTTCAATATGTCCAGGTCTGGATAGGGCCAAATGCGCAACTGCCCAGGACGGCAATTCCTTAGTTCATCCTCTAACATCGGGTCAAAATTTGTCGTCACAAAGGCTTTGAATGGCATTTTGGCTAGGAACCCATACGCCCTGCGACGATATACAGGGGCTGGCGCAAAATGTTTGCGCATATATTCGCGATATTTACTTATATTCGCTGTTCTACACTTATCAGCTTTCTTCATTAGATGATTCGGATCATTAGACTTAGCCCTCCCCGGTTGCGGGACGTCGCACTCGTTGCATAGATTCCGTATGAGTTCTGCCCATGAATGATAGACATGCGATGAAAGTCCGCCCCCAACAAAAACGACTAACTCGCTTGCATGGACTAGCTGCTTGAGTTGCAAATATGTGCTTGTCGTTAACATGGAATTAGCATTCAGCCGCCTGATTCTATTTTCGAGTTCTTCACCACCCGAATCTCCCCCTCGGTCAGCCCGTACAGCCCATACACGATCTGGTCAATCTCACGCTCCATCACCGACACATCCGCCTCGCGGTCGGCTTTTTTGGCGGCAAGAATCCGGGTGAAGCACTTCTCTAATTCCGCCTGCTGCGCAGGCGTCGAAAACGGTATTGGAATCTGTTCAACATATTGAGAAATGAATCGCAAATATCCACCTCGGATCATGTTACTTATCTGTCGATAAAACCAGAGGGTTGAACTTGAATTGAGAACAGCAACGATCCATTTGTCGGCTTCGGCCATGTACCCTGTATTCCCTAAATAATGCTTGCCTTCATCCCAAGCAAACTGGGTTGTTTCTGCAATATCCGGAAAGACTACTTTTCCAACCTGCTCAAAACTTTCCCAATAGGCTGTGTTATCTTGAATTTCATACCATTCATAACTTCCCGGTTTACGTCCCCCTGTTGCTCCCGGCATAAGTTCCTTTTTGAACCCTCTCAAGTGTTTGAGGATTGCTGGATATTTTTCGATCTCTATGCCACGCCGAGTAAAAATCAACCACAAGTCAGATGACTCACACCGCCACCTCTTCAGGTCGCGCCCACGAAGAAACGGTTTAAGAATTTCCTTTGATGAAGAATCTTCAGCGATCAATCTATTTCGAGTGAGTCGATCTACAATGAAAGCTTCATTCAATCCTGTTGTTACCCCACGATAAAAACGTCCTTGAATATAATCCCCAAATGGAGTGCCACCTTTTCGAAAACGCTCCAACAATCGCAGTTTCACCGGGCACTCCATCCGCCAACCATTTGGCGTTAGATCGCGCTGGGAAAGACTGAAGGCCTCCTGCCGGAAAACATCCGGAAATTCACTGATCACCAGGCCGGGTGTCCATGTCATGACGCGTGCCTGCCATTCCTCTGGCGGGAGATTCGTTGCATGCAGAACCCCCAGTGGCCCTTCGGCTGACGGCAATTGCCCTTTGTCCACATGCCGCATTTTCTCGGTGACCACAATGGCCGGATAGGCAATGGAGGTGAATACCGGCGCATCTCCGAAGTCCAACATCACGGCAGGCCGGGTGGCATAACGCAAATAGGTACGCAGCAATTCCCCATAGCCTGCCCGGAAGTATTTGTTGCTGGTGATGAAGCTCAACGCCCCGCCGACACGCATGAGTTGCAGGGAACGCTCAAAGAAGTAAACGTACAAGTCCGCCGTGCCGGTAAAGCATTCGTATTGATCCTTGAGGACTTCCTTCAGGGGCCGCTTCTTGCCGTCACTGCCCAGTACGACCTGATTCTTCAGTTCCTCCTGCCGCACATAGGGGGGATTGCCAATGACCACATCGAATACGCCGTCGCCCCTTTGCGCAGGCAACCCGAACATCCAGCCGGGATCGAAGAATGAGGCCGCCGTATTGGTGTCGTAGGGATTCCAGCCCGCAAGCCGTTTCGCATCAAACGGGGTGCATTCCCCGCTCTCGGAAAGGGCCTTGGACAGTTCGGCGCATAAATCCTTGTCCTGTGCCCGCAGTTCCCGCTTCCGCCGGTAACTCCGGGCGGTGAAGTAGGAATGGCGCACTTTCTGCAAGTCGCGCTCCAGTTTTTTAACGTCAGCGGAACCCAAAAGCAGTTCACCCCGATGCAATCCGATCAACGTGTTAGCCGCCACGATCTTGGTTTCCAGGTTCGGCAGGGGGAGAATGCCATAGTTCTCCTCCGCCGGATCAATGTTTTGATCCACCACGAGCGAGACGAAAAACCGCAATTTGGTGATCTGGACGGCAATGGGCTGGATATCCACGCCGTAAAGACAGTTTTCGATCAGGTATAACTTGCGGCCATAGTCATCATTGTCACGGGCAAATGCCCGGCCAATGGCCTTGAGGGCATCATCCCGGGACGGACTGCTAGGTATTGCCTCTGCCGCCGCTTCCTGACGTCGCCGCCACCCTTCATTGCGGGGATCCAACTTCTGGAGAACGCGAACCAGTTTCTGAAGCATACCCATCGGGAAGGCACCCGACCCGCAGGCGGGATCCAGCGCCTTGAAGTGGTCAATGGCATCAATCAGTTTCTCGATCTCGGACTTCGTAAAATCATGCCCGTCATCTTCCCAAGAGAGCAATCGCTCCAGTCGTTTCTCGATATCGACCGTGAGTATGCAGGGCTTGAGATACACGATCAGCGCCTGATCCACCATCCAGTCCACAACAACGCGAGGCGTGTAAAAAGAACCGGTCGCCTTACGCGCAACGGAGCCGGTCTCAGGGTTGTAGGCCGCCAGAAGGTTTTCGAACACATGACCCAGTAACTCGGGATCGAGCGCCACATCCTGTTCAAAAGGCGTATTCTCGGTCAGCGTGAAGTTGTAGCGGTTCAGGATTTCCAATACCGGCCGGACATGCTCGCGCTTCCGCGAATCATCGCCGTAAGACTTGGACAGATCCACCGCCTGCTCAGTGCCGAAGAAAAGGAAGTTGGGGAGTTTGGGCTGCTTCTTCGGGTCATTGGAGAACCCGTCAATCCTGACCTCGACGGTGTGCAGCGAATCGCCCTGCTGGATCCGGTCATCGAGACACTCGAACAGACCCCCGTTCAGGAAAGGTATTCCACGTAACTGCCCCGCCAGTGCTTCCGGGTCACGAAGCATGCGAACATGCCGCCAAAGCTGGTGCACCATATGGTCGTCGCTACGCTTGCCGTCACCTTCATCAATGAACCGGCGACGCGGCTCCGCGCCGGGTGCATCCATCTCGGTATTCAATGTGGCAAAGAACAGGTTCTGGAGAAGGGCCGTGTAATACGTGCAACTGTCCGGCGATGGATCCTTCAAAAGTCCATGGATCCACTGTGGATCAAACAGGCAACCGGGAACCAGCCCCTCCCCGGTGCCGGGATTGCGCTTCTCGCGCAGAAACCAGCAGAAGATCAACCGAGTAAGAAGTCGGATCAACATGAGTGAAGGTTTGCCATCGGCGTCCAGGGGCGCGTCTTTGGGAAACACGGCATGGTCACGTGCCCAGAAGTACCAGTTGGCGATTTCCTCGTAGAAATCCCGGGTAACTTTCTCGACATCAAAAGCATCGTCGTGGCGGCTTTGAATGGTGAGTGCCGGGATACCGAACAATTCGCCGCCGATGGAGGCCAAATCCAGCATCTGCAACCGCTCCGCCGCCGTCCGAAGCCCCTCGCCCGGCGCCACGGTAATACGTCGAAAATACCGCCGCTTCGCCGCCTGGGCGTCATATTTGACGTTCAGGAAATGCCATCGGGATCGGTCTTTGTTGGAGAAAACAAACAGGGCGTAGGGGTGTTCGCCCAGTAACTGACTGACTACCGGACGTTCGAGGCCGCGGGAGAGGGTGTCCGAATCCAGTCGGCAATAGATGACATGGAAGGCGTCGTCTTCACCGCCACTCGCGAACAGGACGGGCTCCCCTTCAAGCGCCTTCTTCGCCGGCGCCGGCCAATCCCGGACACCAAGAGGCTTGTTCTGCCGCTGGTAGTTGAGTTCCTGCCAAAACAGGGATTTAAGTCCGTCCAAATCGCGGAGATTCTGGAGAATCGTCAGGACTGTTTGCTTTCGCTCAACCTGTGCCATTGGCTCTCATTCCTATCCCGCTGTTGCCGGACACTCCCCGCCGTTCCAGTGTGCCGACCGTGTGGCCTGAACTCTGTCAAACGCAAGTCATCCGTTCAACATTAAACCGGCGTTACCGGAGGAAGTTCAGTTTCCGGTGTCGGCGGGGTCGGCTCGACAGGAGTTGGAACGATGGTTGG
>Ga0194063_10001310_pt1 | contig 16299 bp, 13 predicted proteins | sample SepL3720m_MetaG_FD_155459 | JGI IMG/M metagenome (GOLD analysis project Ga0194063, IMG submission 155459) | Anoxic zone freshwater microbial communities from boreal shield lake in IISD Experimental Lakes Area, Ontario, Canada - Sep2016-L373-20m | ecosystem: Environmental > Aquatic > Freshwater... | reverse complement strand
CACTTACACCAACGCTCTCTATGCTTTGGGGCGACCTAAAGTAGTCTTGACTCTCATGGGTATCTACACTTTCCTCACCTGGGCACTTGGAGCTCCTCTCATCTACAAATTCGGTTATGTTGGCATCGCCATGGCAGGACTCATCATAACTTATGTTACTTTGCCTTTTGTGGTTGGGGCTCTCAATAATTTGGTCAAAGTCGATACCTGGGATTCGGTCAAAAAACCACTTTTTGCCAGTCTTATCATGGGTATAGTCACCTACCTTATTAACCTAGTATTTACTCATTCATTACTTAGTCTATTGTTTACATGTCTAATAGGGGTGATAACATATATCTTGGCAATAATTATTATTGACGGTCCGCGCCTCAAATCAGAGTTCGCGACCTATGGTAGCTTAATCGGCAAAAGGAATATATGAACTATCAAGAAACACGCATTTCAGTAATAATCCCGACCGTCAATGCTCACGAAGAACTTGATCTAGCTATAGCCAGTATCAAGCTAAATTCTGATTGTCAGATTGAATTCGTCGTGGTCATTGATCCTGATATGAATACAGGCAAAGTTAACGAAGACATCCTCAAAGTGTGCAAAAAACACAATGTTAAAGCTTGGGTAAACAAAGAGAATTTGGGACCCTACGGCAATTGGAATAGGGGAGCTGAAGTGTCTACAACCGACTGGTTAGTGTTTGCTACCGATGATCAATACTTCGCTCCTCATTGGGATAGTAATCTACTGAAATATTGGGAGCCCAAACGACTCATCGCCGGCCGACTGATTGAGCCCGGCATTATTCCTGTCTATAAAACCAACATCCAGCAAGATTTTGGCGTTCTACCGAGCGAGTTCAAAGCCAAAGAGTTTATTGCATGGTGTGCCAGTCGCAAAGCCACTGGCTACACTCCAGACGGATTCTTCATTCCCATGCTCCAAGCTCGCACAGATTACGATGCGCTCGGGCATTACCCCGTCGCCGGCAAATTTGGCACCTCCACAGCTGTTAGCAATGATTATATTTACGTCCAAGCGGCACTCAAAAAAGGCTATCAGTTCGGTACTGCCGAGGATTCATATTCCTATCATTTCCAAGCCAGTTCCTGGAAGAAGAAAACCTTAAAACCTACGATCGCGGCTGTCGTCCTCACCAAAAATGAGGAGTCCGATCTCCCAAGCTGTCTCAAATCACTTGGGTGGGTTAGTGATATTTTTGTCATTGATTCTGGCTCTACTGACAAAACTGTGAGTATTGCCAAAGCCCACAAAGCTCAAGTTTTTACCCGCGATTTTGACAATTTTTCGGCTCAGCGCAATTTTGGCTTATCTAAAGTAGCTGGTTACAACTGGGTACTTATGATCGATGCCGATGAAGTAGTCGAAAAAGAACTAGCCAAAGAACTCCAGTTTTTTGCCAAAGATATTTATCTCGACGGCGTAAATATCCCGCGCAAAAATTACATTTTTGGCAAATGGATCGAGCACTCTGATTGGTATCCTGATCATCGCCTCGTCTTTTTCCGTCCCAAGATGGTCCAGTATAGCGGTGAGGTCCACGAGCGCGTTAACTTTATCAAAGGCAATGGTACAGTTGCGACTGCGAGTGCTCATCTGATCCATCACAACTATGACACCATTGCCGAATTTGTGGTCAAGAATCTTGTCGATTATCCCCTAGATTACGCCAAGGTTTTAGATGGTGACAAAGTCAAGTTTAACGCTCTCGATTTGCTGGCAAAACCACTCGGCGAGTTTATGCGTCGCTTCTTTTTGACAGAAGGATACAAAGACGGTATGTATGGGCTCGTACTCTCTTCACTTATGGGCGTGCAAACTCTAGTTGCCTATTGTTATTTATGGGAGATCCAGGGCAAACGCAAAGAGTTGACTACCAAAGAAACCCAAGCCATCTTCGCTAGTCTCAAGGGCAAAGGTGGTGAACTCTCGTACTGGCTAACCACTTTAGCAATCGAAAGTGCCACCGGTGCTACGAAGATTTTTCATCGCGCTCGCCGCAAAGCACTCAAACTGATCAAAGGACTTTGATGAAGAGAATCGCCAAAATAAAACATGCCGCAGTTTTGATTAACTTTCGCGATGCCAAGACCACCGCTACTTGCATCAAATCGATCGAGAAGTCCAAGGATGCGCCTCACGTCATAGTCGTCGACAATGGCTCTTCGCTAGAGTGTATCGAGGAGCTCAAAGCAAGCTGTCCTGGGCTAGATCTGATTGTGACCGGTGCCAATATCGGGTTTTCCGCCGGCAACAATGTTGGCATTACTAAAGCACTCAAGCTGGGAGCTGAGGTAGTCTATATCATCAACAATGATACTTTAGTCGACCCAAACCTTTTCTTCCGTGCTTATCGTTACGTCGCAGGCAAGAATAGGATCAGCGGAGGCAAGATTTATTACGCCAAAGGTTATGAATATCATCCTGAGCAAAAAGGGCAGGGGAACATCCTTTGGTATGCTGGTGGGTATTTTGACTGGAGCATGGCTGTCTCACGACACTATGGTATTGATGAAGAAGATAGGGGTCAGTACGACAAGATCAAATCAGTTGACTTTATTACTGGCTGTTTCATCGCCGTACCTCGCCAAGTCTTTAAGAAGATAGGCCTGCTCGACGAACCATTCTTTCTCTACCTAGAGGATAGTGATTTTAGTCTCCATGCCAAGTCTAAGGGTGTTGAAGTTATGTACAATCCCAATCTCGTACTTCATCATTGCAACGGTGGTAGTACTGGTGCCGGCAGTCCACTAGTGGATTACTACATGACTCGTAATAGGTTCTTTATCGGCAAACGCTATGGCTCTATTCGTTTGCGTTTTGCGCTCTACAGGGAAGCTATATTTCACAATTGGAGCTCACCTATTCGCCGTATGGCATTTCTAGACTATTTATGGGGTAGAATGGGGAATAGGAATGATCAAATCTTTGCGCTTGTCGCTAAAAATAAAAAATAATCTACCCTCGATTTTGCTGGGAGCATTTCTCCTGGCTATCGCTTGCCTACTCTATATCAACCTCGGTCGCGATGCGCTTTTTGATTGGGATGAAGGTATTTATGCTGAACTCGGTAGACAGCTTCTGCTCACCAAGAATATCCTAATTACGTTCTGGAATGGCGCTCCTTGGCTCGAAAAACCCCCAGGTATCGCGTGGCTTTCGGCACTCGGGATCTTCTTTGTCGGCCCTTCGGCTCTTGGCGCTCGTCTATTTATGCCACTGGTTGCTGTCTACGTGCTTTATATCGTTTACCGACTGGGTACTCACCTCGGGTCTTGGAGGCACGGCTTGATTGCCGCCGGCGTCTTGGCATCACTTAATTTATTTTTAGGTCGTACACGCGCCGTCAATACCGATATGGCACTACTTGCCAGTATTACGACAACCATCCTTTTCCTTCTCGAAAATCGTCCGGCATGGTGGGTTGCTCTCTCGATTTTCGGTGGAGTTTGGTTTAAAGGTATTGCGGGATTATTGTCCGTCATTATTGCCTTGCCACTACTAATTAAAAAATCTCCAAAATACTTATCACTTCTCACTTTATACTTCTCACTTGTAATAATTCCCTGGCATCTTTTTGCCTATTTGCGTTACGGCAAAGAGTTTTTAACACCATATTTCTTCGAGCAAGTTTTGCGACGCGCAACCGCACAGATTGAGTTTCACTTCGAAACCCGCTGGTATTACTTTAACTATCTTTACGAAAATTTAGGGATTGGTATTCTCCTGGTTGCCAGCATAGGAGTTCTCAGTTTACTTCTGCACCGGAAAAATCTTTATTTATTGTGGTGGGTCTTATCTCCACTTGTCATTTTTACCCTCGCCAAAACTAGGCTGTTTTGGTATATCTTGCCAATCTACCCGGCCATCGCTCTTATAATCAGTGTAGCTATTGCTGACTTTGCGACCACCAAAGTCGCCAAAAATATTCTAACCATTTTGTCTATAGGAATATTGGCCCAAGCGCTTCTTGCCGCTGGCAAATCAGTCGAAATCAGCAAAACAGTCGCGCCGCGGAGTGATCGTCTAGTAGTTGCCTCCGCTTTAGCCAAGCTCAATCAGAGTCCGCTCCTCGTGCTCGTTCCGCCATCTGAGCGCTTGTCCGAGGCACTCTTACCCGAAGTAGCTCGTCTTAGTTCTAGTTTCCGCTATGGCGGCATGCCTTCGGTTGTCTATTATTTTGGCCACCAAGTAGTCTTTTATTACAATGTCGATACTTTTATAAATTCTTTTGATACAGCAGTGAGTCCGCTCGGGATGATCGCAGTCGAAGATCAGAAGCTGATTACTAGTTCATATTCTATTATCGAGCAAACGCCGACATATTTAGGTATTCAGAAAGGAGTCTATGCTCTCCGTTAGTACCCAAATAGCCAAGGGGGACTCTCTTTCTACTTTTGTGCAAATGCTTCGGAGCGTCGCTTTCGCCGATGAACTAATTATTTTTAATATGGAGCGAGAAGATCAAGAGGCGTTATCTATTTTTGATCAATTTAAAGCCCGAATCATTAATGTTAAAACTCCCAAAATTGTGGAAACAATCAGAGAGCGTCAAGTCAAAGAAGCTAAGGGGGATTGGGTCCTCATCATGGACTATGACGAGATCATACCCGAAGAGTTGCAGGGAGAAATATCCGCCATCATCGACAATCGGGCTTCATGCTCAGCCTATGCTATACCTCGCGACAACTACTCTCTTGGTTATCCACTCAAACATGGTGGCTGGGAGCGGGACTTTGTCGTCCGCCTCGTTCGCAAAGCCGATTTTATTTCTTGGCCCAAAGATATTCACAGTGCACCACTAGTCAAAGGAACGACGATCAAAACTACGAAGGCTATGGAGCATCACAAAGATGCCAGTCTTTCGCAGATGGTCGCCAAAACAGGCAGGTATTCAGATATCGAGTCGGATCAATTTTTGGCTGGTGGTATGGATAGGGTGACTCCTATTACTCTCATGCGCAAATCAGTTATGGAATTCATCCGCCGGTATTTCCTCAAGCAAGGGTATCTCGATGGTCGGATCGGCCTCTTCCAGTCTCTCTATCAGGGCTACTCAGTTTTCATCACCTATGCCAAGTTATTTGAATTACAAAATAAAAAAAATGTTGAGCACAACAAATAATATGGAAATTGCGAAATCCGCCTCAGGCGGGAAGAAAGCTTTGATTGTTTCTCCCTATCTCGATCACCTCGGCGGTGGCGAGAGGTATATGTTATCTGCGTCTAGCGCTCTAGAATCTCTTGGGTATCAAATTACTTTTTCGTGGGATAATTTAACAGAAATCAATCAACTGTCTACGATGTTGGGCATCCCACTCCGCTCACCTCAGCTTTCTCCAGAAATTAAAAAACTATATTTTGGCAACAATCCCCTCGGCATGTATCTGGCTACCAAAGATTATGACGTAGTTTTTTACTTGTCAGATGGCTCTATCCCACTTTTAGGTGGTAAGAAAAATATCCTTCACATGCAAGTTCCATTTCATGGCGTTCACGGTAGATCTATCAAAAACCGACTCAAAAAAATGTTTATTCATAAAATCGTCGTCAATTCTGAGTTTACAAAGAAAGTTATTGATCATGAATTCAATGTAAGTTCGGTGGTTTTATATCCTCCAGTCGCTGAAGTAACTACTAAAGGTATAAAAGAAAAAGTCATTCTTTCTGTCGGTCGTTTCGAGCCATCACTCAACACCAAGCATCAAGACGTATTGATAGAAGCTTTCAAAGAATTATCTCCTCAAATCCCAGGTTGGAAACTAATATTAGCCGGAGGGAGTAGTAGTGATGAGTGGTTAAATACTCTGAGGCAAAAAGCATCTGGATTCCCAATCGAGTTTGCCACCAACGTCTCCTACGAAGAGCTCTGCAAGCTATATGCTGTCAGTACGATATATTGGCATGCGGCTGGCTATGACGTCGATGAACGCAAGAATCCCGACCTCACTGAACATTTTGGTATCAGCACAGTCGAGGCTATCTCAGCTGGTTGTATTCCGCTTGTTGTGCCATACGGTGGTCAAAGGGAAATATTGACAGATAAGAACTTTCATTGGGAGACTAAATCTGAACTGTTGACCAAAACCCTTAGCGAAATCAGTCATCCAAGCGTATTATCAGTTGGTATCGACAAATACTCTGTCGAGCAGTTTACAAAGCAATTGTCGAAATTATTATGAAATTTGTCAAAGAACTTTTCCATTCAAAGATATTCCTTATCGGCCTCTTCATTCGTTTACTCATCATGCCATTTACGGCTCACTATGATCTTCGTGGGATCAATTTTGCCGTTTTCCAGTTACCTTTTAATCACGTCATAAACATTTACGAAGTCGCCAAATCTGGTCCGCTCGACTACATCACTGGCGTCAATTTCGGTCGGGAATATTTCATTTATCCCCCTCTCACATATTTTACTTTGGGTAGTTTTATGTGGATTATCAAGCCTTTGTACGGTTCTGAGTTTGTCCACTGGATTCAAGGATACGGCAACGATGTCTTGAGCGTTATCACTCATCCACAAGTTTTCCGCTATCTGTTCCTGATGAAAATACCATACTTATTTTTTGATTTACTGATGGTCTTTGGTTTATATAAAATGGTTAAAACCGACAAGGAAAAATCTCTTATCCTCAAATTTTGGTGGCTCAATCCGATCACTATCTTTCTTCCATACATCTGGGGACAGTTCGATATTATTCCAGCTGCCATTTCCCTCATTTCCGTTTGGGTTCTGCAAAAACGTCCAGTCCTTGGAGCCATGTTACTAGGAATAGCCGCAGCCTACAAGAATTACCCACTCATGTTCCTCCCGTTAGTAGTCGTGGCCATTGCCAAGAACTGGAAACAAGGCCTAGCGATGTTCATGGCCGGGATGCTTCCTTTCGTTTTAACTACCGCTCCCTTTGCTTGGCACAGTTTTTTTAGAGACACTGTACTCGTCTCATGGCAATCACAAAAAATGCTCGATTTCATGATTGGGATTGGAGGGGATATAGGGATTTATCCTTTTGTCATCGCTTACACCCTGATCGGGTTTTGGTCATTCTATTTTGCTCGTACTCGACATGATGCGATTGGACCTATCGTGATGTCATTACTTTTATACTATGCCACGACCAATTTCCATCAGCAGTGGTTCTTGTGGATTTTACCTTTCTTAGTCGTTTATGCGGTCAAATATATTTCGTTTAGACCGCTATTTTACTGGATAGTTGGCCTATTTTTCCTGCGGTTAGTTTCACTCCAAGGCAATGTCACCACTGAGTTGTTTGTGTGGCTTGCCCCGGCCATCGATGACTTACCCAAATCGCGTTATCTCGTCGGTATGCTCTATGACATCAACAAGGTGCGCAATATCGTCGCTAGTTTTTACTTTGCCACTGCCATTTGGGTATCGGGGTGGATCGCCAAAGGGGAGGCCAAATGAATCGTACCGATAACCACCAGCCCCTCTCTACGCACAACCTTTCATTCGCCAAAGCCGAATCTATTGGTCAAACTTTTGTTTCTCATCGACCGGGTCTCAACATCGTCAGTATCTGTTTGCGCAATCCCAATCGTTTACTCACTCCGCTAAAGTTTGATTTGATCGATGATCAAAGTATTATTGTTAGAAGTATTAATTTTACTGCTGGCAATATCGATAGCTTCGACTGCACCAAATTTCAATTTGACCCAATTATCGGTTCAGCTGGCAAATCTTACCTTGCCCAAATCACTCCCATCTTAGATCCATCATTAATTCTAAAAGATCAAGAATTAACAAAATCAGGTATATATATCGAATCACATGGGGGAGGGGATTATCTTGGTGGCCAGGCTTTGGTAAATGGTCAAACTACTGACTACGATTTACATTTTAAAACTCTTTATCGCCAAGAGAATTTGGCGATCTTCAAAGAGTCTTATCAAGATTTTTTCGCTAGAGTAACAAAAGATCCATTATTCTTTCTCGGATTTATTCTTTTTCTTGGATTAGTTATCTGGAAATATCGTAAAGCTAAATGAAAAAAACCATCTGGATTATTACAATTATATTAATAGTTTCAGCTTTTATTCTTAGGTTCTATCGATTTGAAAACAATGCTAGTTTTGATTGGGATCAAAATCGGGATTATAGTGAAGTCCAAAAAATTGCTTCAGGTAAATATGTTGTGCTTGGTCCAGTCGCCAAAGGTAATGGTGGATTTTATCTAGGCTCACTCTATTATTACCTGCTTTTACCCGCTTATACCCTCATGAATCATAGTCTTTACGCCTTACCTATCACCAGTATAGTTTTAGATTCATTGTTTGTCGGGTTAATTTATCTCTTGCTTCACCAAATCATCGGCAAGAAAAATGCCTTTATCATTTCTTTGATTTGGTTAGTTAGCTGGATCATGATTGGTGCATCGCGGATATCCTGGAATGTGGCACTCGTTCCTCTTTGGAGTTTGTTCACCCTATATTCCATGTATAAAGTAATTCAGGATAGATCGATTGGTCATTTTTACATATTAGGTTTGCTCCTTGGTCTCACTCTCCACATTCACGTTGCTATCATTCCAGTGATTCCTCTCTTCGCTCTCATTTATCGTCATTCACTCAAGTTTAATCTCAAATCTTGGTTACTCATGTTTGTATTTATGTTTATCCCGGTAATTCCGCTGATTGCTTTTGATTTGAAACACGGATTCCTCAATGCTCATCTACTACGTGATCAGTTGGGGACTCAGGCCATGTCGAGAAAAGGCTTGTGGCTCATGCTGAATATGTCGATCATTAAACTAGGCAAAGTCGTGAGTGGGATATTTTTCGCTCGCTTTGTGGACAATTTTTATTTGGGTGTTTTAACAATCATTTTAGCCATTCACTCAGCGATTTTTGACAAGAAGCTTCTAGTCAAAATAGCTGGCCAGACCATTTTGATCGCTACGATTCTAATCCTTGCCTTGGGTGATTATGGCTTCCCTGAGTATTATTATGCCGGAGCATACCTTTCTATTCTCTTGTTATACATTTCAAAAATATCCTTCTTACCCAAGATCATTCCCTTTACCCTCGTAGGGTTAGTTATCTATCTCAATTTAAGTAACTACACTACTGAACCTAGTAGATTTAGTCTTAAATACAAATACGATATTGTAAACACTCTCAAAAGTATTTCTGAACCGATAGACTTGAGTTATCAGTTTGATCCTGGTCGCGATGGGGGATTTCGATATATTGTCGCCCAAGCCGGCATCAAACTAGATCCAAGTTCAAAAATGAAAGTTTTGCTTACTGACAAACTCAAGACCTCCCTATATATAAATGGCGAACTCACGAGAGATCTAGCGGAAATCGGCAACTTCAAGACAGCACTTTATATAGTACAATAAGGAAATTATGCACAAACCAACAGTTAGTGTCGTCATCCCCTCATGGAATAGTGAATCTCAAATGAAGCAAAATCTGCCATATGTTTTCGCCGCCGCCACCAAAGTAAACGCCGAGGTGATCATCGTCGACGACAATTCGCGGTTCGATAAGTCAGCTGAATATGTGAAGTCACTAGGCAAGAAAGTTCGCTTTTATGCCAACAAAGAAAATGGGGGATTTTCTTATACCGTCAATCGTGGCGTATCTTTAGCAACAGGAGATCTCATCATGCTCCTTAACACCGATGTTCGTCCGAGTCCTGATTGTTTTGTCAAAGCTCTCAAATATTTTGCAGATGACTCAGTTTATGCACTCAATTTCAACAGTGGCGAAGCCTGGATGGGCGGGGAATGGAAAGGTGGCTTGTTCCATCATTTCAAAGTTGAGCCAACCCCACAGAACAAAAAGACATCTAATCCCAGCCTGTGGGCCTCTGGCGGGCAGGGAGCATTTGATCGCGCCAAATGGATTAGTCTCGGTGGTATGGATCTCCTCTACAAACCGTTTTACTGGGAAGATACCGACATGGGTTTTCGAGCCTGGAAACGTGGCTGGAAGGTACTCTGGTCTCCCGAGTGCCGTGTCGTTCACGATCACCAAAAGAGTGTCATTGCTAGTAACTTTACTAAAGAGTTTGTTATGGCCACCGCCCAGCGTAATCAGTTCCTCTTCATCTGGAAAAACATCAGTGATCCAGGATTTTTATTTAATCATTTAATTCGACTTCCTTATTACTTGCTCAAATATCCGGGTCCAGTACTTAAAGCACTCCTACTATTGCCGACAGCTTTAAGTTCACGTCGGCTGGAAAAACCCTTCTGGAAAAGTCCAGATCGCGATATACTTGAATCATGGACTCGCTAAAAAGATTTTTTGCTAGCATTTGGGGCAAATCGCTCATAGCTATTTTGATTTGGAATTTTTGCATTAGACTAGTTTCAGTCATTGGGTATTTTATTCTTCCTGAGCATTTTGCACCGTTGGATTTTATTGGCAAATTTTGGCAATCTAATTTCATCTTTTGGTCGTTTGCCAATTTTGACGGAGAGCATTATCTCTCTATTGCCAAATACGGTTATCAACTACGCGGGGGATTCCCTCAGTTTGCATTTTTCCCGCTCTTTCCACTGATTATTCACTTTGTCGCTACCTTTATCCGCGATTATTATCTAGCAGGGGTGCTTGTCTCACAAACAGCACTCTACCTAGCCTTAGTTTATCTCTCTAAATGGGCGACAGAATTGAAACGTAAGGATTTTCGTCTTATTCTCCTACTTTCACCAGGAGCAGTATTTTTAGCTTCCATTTACACCGAACCCTTGTTTATAATGCTCGCGGCGATGACTATGTATTTCGCCGAAAAGAAGTGGTGGGGACGGGCAGTAATTACAACCTTGCTTGCTACCGCTACAAGAATCAATGGAATATTCCTCGCGCTTTTTCTTCTCGTTAAAATGGTCAAATCAGGCATGTCGCCTTTAAAGTATCTCAAAAACAGCCTTCTGTCTGTCTTAGGTTTCCTTAGCTATTTGATTTTTCTATACTGTACCACTGGTGATTTTCTCGCTTGGTTTCACGCTCAGGGTGCTTGGGGGAAGGCAACCGCCACTTCTCCTTTGACCACAATTTTCTCTTATTTCAAAGCCGTTACTTTTGAATTTGTACCCGATCTGACTCATCTAGTCGTAGTTTTTGAAGTCTTGGTTACCGTCATATCCATAATTTTATTTATTCGGCTGTTGCTACATAAGCAACTAGATCTGTCATACTGGCTCTACCTAGCTGGTAACTTGGCTTTACCCATTATGACTGGGAGTTTGGGTAGCATGCCCCGGTTCATCATGGTATTGTTTCCGCTCCTGGTGGTTGTGCCAGGATTATCCAAGTTAAGCAAAACAATGTACTATATCTTTAGTATCTCAATCGCGTTTATTGGGATTATTTTATTTACGCGAGGCTACTGGTATGGTTAATCTCTTTAAAAATAAATTATTTCAGATCTTATTACTCGCCACTTTCTTGCATTTATTCAAGTTAGGCTCAGTGCCGCCTAGTCTTAACTGGGATGAAGTTTCCCAAGGATATACCTCCTACTCTATTAGTCAGACTGGCATGGATGAATGGGGAGAAAAATACCCCTTATTTTTCCGCTCTTTCGGAGAATGGAAATCAGCGGTTTATATCTATTTGCTCGTACCATTTATCAAAGTTCTTGGACTTAGTGCCTTTAGTATTAGATTGCCTGCGGCTATAGCTTCGATTATCTCAGTCTATCTGATTTATTTGATTTGCCGCAAATTGTACAGTGAAAAAGTTGCTCTCTGGGCCGCATTCTTGATGGCAGTGACTCCCTGGAGTTTTATGCTTGGGCGTCCCGCTTTCGAAGCCAATGTAGCCCTCGCCCTAGTGCTGGGCGGTATTTATCTCTTTTTGGCAAATAAACTGGTCTTCTCCGCGATCTTATTTGGTTTGGCTCCCCATACATACAATAGCGCCAAGATCGTCGTTCCTTTCATAGTCGTCTATTTGATTATTTCGACTAAATTATATAAACATTTTAAATCGACCATCTTAGTCCTGGGTATTCTCATGATTTTTGCCATCCCTATTCTGGCCAATCTCTATTCAGGTAAATCGCTGGCTAGATTCACCCAGGTCGGTGTCACCAATGATGCGGGTGCCATCCCCAGAATTGTTCAGTTGAGAGAGAGGTTGCCACTCCCCAGTGTCCTCAGTAGGGTAGTCATCAATAAATATTCCTATTTTGGCTTCCAGATCGCCAAGAACTTCGTAGATTATCTCGCCCCTGGGTTTTTAGTTTTTAATGGTGGCGATCGACCACAACAAAGTCTCCCTGGTCATGGCGTCATATATCTCACGCAGTTGATTTTGGTTATTCTTGGGTTGCATATACTTATCAATCAAAAGAAAGAGGGTAAAACGCTCCCACTTGTTCTTATTTTATTGGGGATTATCCCTGCCGCCATCACCAAAGAGTCTGAGCACGTGCTCCGTTCTATCATGGCTGGTCCTGGATTTGTTATCCTCTCTGCCCTCGGTCTGGATTATCTCTCCCTGAAAAAATTCAAGTTTCAAAAACTAATTTATGTATTTATTGCTCTCGAAGCCACATTCTTTATGTTTATGTATTTCTATTCTTATCCCAAAACCTACGCTAGAGATTGGCAATATGGTTATGCTCAGGTTTCGCAATACGTTTCGTCACACGAACAAGATTACGATCAAATCGTAGTAACCAAGTGGTATGGCGAACCCCAGTTATTCCTGGCATTCTATGGCAAATGGGATCCTACCTGGTATCAAGCCGAGAATCTCCCCAATCTCCAGTACGAAACCGAAGGTCAGATTTGGCTCGACCAGCTAAAAGAATACAACGTCGGTAAATATACTTTTAAATACATTGACTGGGACCTGGAAAAGAGAGACAAAAAAACTCTCTATATCGGTAAATTTGATGATTTCCCGGGGGCCAAAGTGTTAGAATCAATTAAGTTCCCAGACGGAACTGTCGCTTTTAATATCGTAGCTGGAGATAGATAAGACTATAATAGGCCTATGGAAGAAAAGCGCATCAAATTGTCCGTTGCTCTGGCTGTTTACAATGAAGCCGACAATCTAGCCAAGTGTTTAGATGGCATCAAAGATCTCGCCGATGAAATTATTGTCGTAGATGGGGCCTCGACCGACGCTACCATCTCTATTGCCGAGTCATACGGCGCTCGAGTCATTAAAGAAATCAATCGTACCAATTTTCATATCAACAAACAGATTGCAATTGATGCTTGTCAGGGTGACTGGATTCTTCAGCTTGATGCTGATGAGCGGGTGAGTTCTATGCTTGCCACTGAGATCAAGACATGCGTCGAAGCACCACTTGCTAGCGCTCCCTATGCCTACTATCTCAAACGTCGCAATTATTTCCTCGGTCAGTGGATGAGCAAGGGTGGTATGTATCCTGATCCTGTCATCCGCTTGTTTCAAAAAGGCAAAGCTAGACTTCCTCAGGCCTCAGTTCACGAACTCATGGTAGTCGACGGGCCTATCAAATGGCTCAATCAAGATTTGCTCCATATCGCCGATCCCAATTTCTCCCGCTATCTCCGTCGGAGTAATCGCTATACTTCACTCCAAGCCGAGACTTGGCTCAAAGAAGGTAGGTTGGGCCTAGACAGTTGGACTATCTTCCTCTATACCTGTCTCAAACCATTCTGGCGATTTTTAGAGATTTTTCTTCGTCATAAAGGATTTATCGACGGCTTCCCTGGGCTAGTGTTTGCCATGTATTCTGGTCTGCATATTCGCACCTCATACATCAAATACTACGAAAAAAAGAAATCTGGAGGTTCTATCTCTCTTTCGCAAGATTGGAATTAATTTATGCGAAGGCATTTTTTACCAATTCTCTTCCTCATTGGCTTTTCTTTGTTTACTCTTCGCTCCATATTTAATCCCGGCTTTATGTACTCACATGACTCTCTATGGCACGTAGAAAGACTGCAAAATATGTATAGCCTGATTCCTCTCCAGTTTCCTGTACGTTGGAGCCCAAGTTTGGACAATGGATACGGCATCCCACTCTTCAATTTTACTTATCCAGCCCCTTATTATTTAGGTTCACTCTTTATGATCTCTGGTCTTGGTCCGATCAAAGCCTATGATTTATTGTTGCTCTCATTTTATATTTTAGGCGGGGTAGGAATCTATTTCTTAGCATCCAAAAAACCTTGGATAGGGATTTCTGCCGCGGTACTCTATCTCACTACCCCCTACCAGTTTTTGGATATTTTTGTTCGCGGGGCACTAGGGGAGGTAGTGGCACTCGGACTTTTTCCTTTTGTCCTCCTCTCTTTCAAACAGGTCGCTGAATCTGGCAAGCTCAAGTGGTATTCACCCCTTCCTTTTGCTCTCCTGCTCCTTTCTCATAATTTTTACGGCTACCTCTTTGCCGCCTTGCTCATATTTTTCATTATCTTTATCTATGAACACAAAAAAACACTGATTATTTCGCTCTTTCTCTCTCTCTGTTTGTCCTCATTTTTCCTGATCCCAGCATTTTTTGAAAAAAGTTTATTGCTATATTCTCAAATCGATCATCTCGATTTTCGCAATCATTTTGTCTATTTTTCTCAACTTATATATAGTAAATGGAGTTATTTTGGCTCGCTGCCAGGGTTAGATCCTCGGGAGATGTCATATCAGCTAGGACTCGGCAATATTCTGATCCTTCTGCTGGCAATTATGCTAGTTAAAAAATCTCGTCAACTGGCGATCTACTTATTTGTGGTCTTCGTAGCAATTTTCATGATGTTGCCAATTTCCGATTTCTTTTGGCGATATATCCCGCTTCTTTCATCTATTCAATTCCCCTGGAGATTTTTAGGGGTTGTGACAGTAATTTTCCCACTTATCTATCTCGAAACTATTTCACTACTGCTGCACAAACCTAGATATTCTTGGATTAAATATCTTCCATTACTTATTGTCGCGATCGCTATTTATGGTGCTCGTAATTATGCTAGACCAGTCAAATGGATGACAGGCGACGAGTTTACTAGTCTCCATTATGAATATGTCGGCAAGACCACAACCGCCCAAAGATCAGAGATTGTTCCCAAATGGGCCACGGTCGAGCGATATACTGCGGGTAATCTTCCAGAGCTCAAATCAGGTGAGTTGTCGTCATACACTGTTAAACCCTATGAGATTAGTTTTCAGGTGGATTCAGCTGAACAGCAAAATCTCATCATTAATCGCAACTATTATCCTAGCTGGGTAGGGAAGATCGATGGCCAACCACTCTCTCTGACACCTACTCAAACTGGTGAAATCTCTGTTCCCATCTCAGTTGGTTCGCACACTTATGAGATATCCTACGCTAGCACAATTTGGGCTAAACTCGGCAATGTTATTTCTCTTGTTTCACTGTTATTAATCTTGATCTTGGTATACTAGGCATATGTACAAAAAATGGCTGATCCTAATCCTTCTCCTCGCCGCTTTTTTTCGTTTTTTCCATCTCACTAGCTCACCACCCGGTCTCAACTGGGACGAAGTCTCGATCGGTTACAACGCTTACTCAGTCCTAAAGACTGGTCGTGATGAATGGGGCCAGTTCCTTCCATTATCTTTTAAAGCCTTCGGCGAACAAAAGCTTCCAGGGATGATCTACGCCTCCATCCCAGGTATTGCGCTATTTGGGACTACTGATTTTGGAGTTCGAGTTACCCCAGCTCTCATCGGAATGCTTGCAGTTTGGCTCATATATTTGTTATCTAAAAAGTATTTTCATTCTGAACCACTCGCACTAATTGCTAGTTTTCTCCTCGCTATTTCACCTTGGGCAGTTCATTTTTCTCGTGTTTCCTTTGAAGCAGGATTGGCCATGGTCTTCGTCATGGCGAGTATCTATTTCCTGCCCAATCTCTGGCTTTCTATGATTTTTGCAGTGTTGGCGGTTTATACCTACAACAGTGTTCGGATCTTGCTTCCTCTCATGTTTATCGTCTATCTCATCAATGGAGTTATCATTTGGCGCAAAGAAACTGGCAAAAAGCTACTCCAGGTATTACTAGTTGGTGTCATTCTGATCACGCCGATAATTATCGATTTAGCCAAACCAGAGGGTAGGGTGAGGCTCGGCACAGTTAGCATTTCCACTCAGAAAAGTTTCCTCGAAGGTATTGCCGAAAGCAGAGGCTATACCAAACTCCCAGGTATCCTCCCCAAGCTAATTCACAACAAAGCTACTCATTATTCATACGCCTTATTTACAAATTACCTGCACATTTTTTCCACAGAATTTTTGTATTTCAGTGGTGGCGAAAATAGCCAAAGATCAGTCCAGGGTATCGG
>Ga0194063_10001309_pt1 | contig 16307 bp, 18 predicted proteins | sample SepL3720m_MetaG_FD_155459 | JGI IMG/M metagenome (GOLD analysis project Ga0194063, IMG submission 155459) | Anoxic zone freshwater microbial communities from boreal shield lake in IISD Experimental Lakes Area, Ontario, Canada - Sep2016-L373-20m | ecosystem: Environmental > Aquatic > Freshwater... | reverse complement strand
TGCACAGCGTCATTAAATATTTGCATGAGCAGGGGATCACGGCAGGGGGGACTATCGGTTATCGACCCAAGGTGACAGTAGAACTTGCCGACTCTAGTAGAGTCGAAGCATTCCTCGAAATTATCTCAGAATACGAAGATGTGCAGGAGGTCTATGCCAATTTGGGATAGAAAAAAGGGAAGTCGTAACCCGGTAATTATGACAAAAAGAAGAAAGTTTCTTTTGGTTTCATTACTCTTATCTTTTGGACTGTTGATCGTTCAGCGACTACCGGTGGAATCTCGATATAGCGCCATCGGATTCTTTGCTCTGTCGGCTTACCTCCTGACTGCATGGTCATTATTTAAAGATTTGCACGGGATCAACTGGATGGTTAACCTGATCTTGCCGACACTCTATCCAGTGTCTGTAGCTTTGTTTTATTTCCTATTACCTCAAGCGGCAGTGACGAGAACACTAGTCGTGATCCTGTTTGCGATCTCGATGTATGCGCTCCTTCTGACAGTCAATATCTTTGCGGTAGCCACAACTCGGACCATCCAACTCTTGCGGGCGGCCAGGGCAGTCGGGTTTATCCTTTCGATCCTGACCGCGGCCTTCTTGTTCCATGTGATCTTTTCCCTACGAGTGGCCGGGTGGTTAGTCGGACTACTGACTTTCGTCGTGTCCCTACCGATCCTCTGGCAGGGTGTTTGGTCTTATGTTGCCTCTACATCGGTCAAGCGAGAATTTTATTACGCGCTTGTTGGGGCAGTAGTAATCAGTGAGATGGCGATCGCTTTGTCGTTTTGGTTGATCGATGTACCTCTGGCCAGTGTGGTTCTAGCCATGGGGACATATGTGACGCTCGGGTTATTCCAGCATGATATCGAAGAGCGGTTATTCAGTCGAACGATACAAGAGTATTTAGGGTTCGCCTCGATAGTATTTGTGGTTGTAACTATTGCGGTTATTTTCCGCTGGACTAGATAATTTTTCGATTGGATGTGCCGTCTCCCAGATTACTTCGTATCTGGAGGCATTTCTCATGTTGCGATAGTAATTTAGGCAACTTGATGTGCAGGGGAGGGGGGAGTCCTATAGTTTATTGACATTATCCTATAATAATTATAGGCTTTTCACGACATGTCCTATAACTTTTCACGAATGTGGATAAAAAGTATCCGATCCTTGCAAGCGTACGGGTAAAATATGTGATCAGTTTTGATATAGTTTGAACACTCTACACCTGGTGAGCGCTAATTGCCAGAGGTGTATCTCTGGTAGGTGGGGATCTATCCAGAGGCACATCTGGAGACCGAGAGAGTGTAGGAACACACAGGTATTTTGATAGTTGCAGATATTTGATAGCGATAAGTACTGCGAGGGTAGCTCACGCATGTATTTGTGCTAATTACATGATATTTGTCTGTTTACATCTGTCACCCTTTTTGAGGATCCATAGCTCTACAGAAGTAGATATCTCGCATGTCGCACAATATATCTTTTATGACATATATCGTGGATTCGGTAGGGGGATGAGGATAATCACAAATCATAAATTCTCAAATTGCAAATTGGTGAATTGGAACATTATGGTGATTTCTTTGTTTGAAACTCCCCCATTGTTTATAGATACCCCATTTTGACCCTTTCCGAACTATACCCGTATAAAATCGGCTATTTTTCCCTCACAACCATTCATCTATGCCTGGTAATGCGCCGTACAATCGATCCTACGGCCTCTTAGCCTGGTAGGATGTGCTGTTCTAGGGGGAATACAGGGTTTTATCGATTATTTGCGGCGATGGCGAAACTATCAAAGTACTTGGTCCAACTCAGATCCGTCGTACCATAAAGCCGGCTACCGTAATGCCAATCGACGAGTGCTTCGCGTACGCGACATAGTTCACGAACTCGTGCGCCGGCATTCTTTGGATCATTGATCGTTAAGTCTAATAAGTTAAGTCCACGATAGAAACAATCTAAGTAATTGCCAAAGATTGGGTTTTGCTTCCAGGAAATGGTTCGTCCGATTTCGGCTCCAACGTTCCCTAGTTGTTGCATGAGAGTGAGTTTGTTCTAAGTAAAAAGTTGGCATAGTGATGATGGATTTTACGATTTGCATAGAGAGTATTATGCCGGTTGACAACGTCCATGCTATGTCGCACAATGTAGGAGGCTACTATAGCAAAACTCCCCTGCCCTAAGGAGTTGGATCACTCAAAACTATAGGATTGCCTAAAATACCACTATAGGGTGGGTAGTCACACGACTATCGTGTGCTGTAGGTATGTATGTGCAAAATAGATGGATATATCCTCCCCAATTTTAATTCGAGCTATTTAGCAGTTGAGACCATATGAGTGCCAAGGGTGGTACTCCAACACTCTCGGCCTGCATCGAAGAGTACCTCGAGTACCTCACAATCGAAAGACAAGTGTCACCATTTACAATTCGTAACTACCGATTCTATCTTTTGAAGTTTGCTACTTGGTTAGAGAAATTTTATCCAGATATGGGACTGTCGAATGTGACCTCTAAGATGTTGAAGACCTACCGCGTCTATTTAGCCCAACACAAAAACGATAAAGGTGAATATCTCTCTCCCGTTACACAAGGATATTATGTGATTGCCCTGAGATCCATGCTCCGTTATCTACTGAGACAGGACTACGAAGTGGTATCACCCGAAAGATTAGAACTACCTAAAGGCAAAGAGCACTCGCTCAAGTTCCTCGATTACAATCACGTCGAGGCTATGATCAATAGAGCGGATATAACGACCATCCAAGGACTGCGTGACAGAGTACTCATGGAAGTACTCTTTTCCACAGGTCTACGTGTATCAGAACTCGTGTCGCTAAACAAAACTACTATCAATCTCGAATCTAAAGAATTCGGGGTGATGGGTAAAGGTCGCAAAATCCGTGTAGTCTTCTTGTCAGACCGAGCGGCCCAGTGGATAGAGAAATATCTGCGCGAGCGCGATGATCACTACCATCCAGTTTTTATCAGACACTCCGGACTCAAGCCCACGATCGATGATCCCAAGGCCGGAGAGAAGCTGAGACTCAATGTCAGGACGGTCCAGCGGATTATTGGGAAATATGGACGTCTGGCTCACCTGCCTTATTCGATTACACCGCACGTCCTGCGCCATTCATTCGCTACTGATCTCATTAGCCATGGAGCGGGCTTACGTGAGGTCCAGGAGATGCTAGGACACAAAAATATTGCCACTACTCAAATCTATACTCACGTCACCAATCCTCAGCTAAAGAGTGTCCACGAAAAATATCATTCGGTGGGAGAATAACAAACAAGCCACCTTGCGGTGGCTTGTTTAATTTAACTAGTAACTAATTTTTAACGCGAGACTTGGACGGATGCGGCATTTTCCGCTAAGCATGACTTGATGGTGACGATGTTGTTGGCGTCAACTGTGACAGTGTAGCCACTGGTTGAAGCTGTAGCACCTGTTCCCTGGTCGATCGGCATCGATTTGAGATACTTGGTTAGTGGTGTAGCTAAATTGACACAAGCGGCGGCGGCTCCTGTACAAAGGGTGGCTCCTCCTGAGGCACAACTACCAAGCTGGGTTTCAACCATACTGGTGGTAAGACCAGTGGGGAGTGAACCTTTGTTGTCTACAATGTATTCATGGACCGCAGTTAGGATCTCACTGACGTTGGTATAACGAGTCGAGTTACGAGCGTCAGCAAACCGTTTGACAGGATCGAGGGCAACAAAGACGACGACGGATAACAGGGCAATAATCGCAATGACGACTAAAAGTTCGATGAGTGTAAAACCTTTTTTAATGTTGGGCATATTTCCTCCTATTTAGTACCTAATGTAATAACTATATCACTACTTGAAGTACTTATGTCAACATCTCCAATACTGATCTCTGGTTTTAGCGGACTGAGGGAATCAAGGATCGATTGCTGGACCTGATCGGGCAAGGCCTCTTTAGCTTGAATTGTAGTAATGAGACTAGTTCCGGAGAAATTACCGGTTTCTATTTGGGTGAACCCGAGATCTGTTAATTTAGTTTTCATGTCGAGTGCCAAGCCGGATTTTTTGGTGCCATTTTGGATGAGAACTTTATAGTCGCCTGGAACTTTGGGAAGATTCATGACGGGGGTTGAAGTGGGTACTGGAGATGATTGCGGACTAACTGGGAGCTGAAATGACTGGTTGTTGCTATACCACCAAAGGATTGCCCCACTCGCGCAAAGTAAAAGAAAAATAAGTAAATAAGCTAGAAAGTGATTTGATTTTGGTCGTGAGATAGGTTTGATGGGTGAGCCTGATTTGGGTTCTTCGGTGGTTGGATCAATCTCAATATTGAGGACAGCTTCGTCTTGACCACGAGATGGTCCTTTTTGGGCGGCGAATAAAAATAGCTCGGGAGAAGCCTCGCTTTCTTCATCTGATTTGCCCATTTCCCAAAGGAGTGAGATTGCTGATTGTGTTTCAAATTTGATGGATAAATGACTAGCGCGGACATGTTGGAGAGCGTGGTAAATCTCGCTAGTTATGACAATGGCCTCGATCTGGTTCTCCCCTACGATCTTCCAATCAAATTGATGATCTTCAAAATTTTCGGGAATATATTTTGCTAGTTCATCTTTGATGAGAGGACGATCATGTGCGGAAATAAAATTGTCTAGTTTGACGGTGTATGAGATCGACTGACCGAGAATTATTTTGTAACTAGATGATGGTAACTTGGCAATGATTTTGGCAAAAACTTGAGGTAAATCTCCTTTGTGATTGATTTCAAAAAAGACCGGTTTTGCCTGACGACAATCTCCAACTAAAGCCTTGGTAGAATCTAAATAGATAATTATTTTCGTATTACCAAAGAGCATATAATTTTATCTCATGATAAATATTGAGGCTCCGTTTTCGGCCCCGCACGATGATATAGTTATAACATTATTACTTGAGTTTTTGCTAATGGTATAGCCAGTTTTTTCGGCGCTACCTCCGTTTAATTCGGTGGGCAAAATAGGTAGGTAATCAATTACGTCGGCTTGAATGTCTAGACATTTGGATTCTGCTCCTGGACAATTCAAATCGCAGTCTGATTTGGCAGTACCAAGCTGTTGCGTTAAATCGCTTAGACCAATAGGATAACGTCCCTTTTCGATAATGTAGCGATAAATACCTGTCGAGAGAGTATTGACCTGACTCCATCGACGGGAGTTTCTGGCTTCGCGAAATTGTTTCAAAGGATCGAGTGACTCAAAAACCACAACTATCAGAATGGCTATAATTGACACTACGACCAGAAGTTCGATCAGGGTAAAGCCACGATGTTGTTTAGACATTATTTTCATTCTAGTTTATTTGGATCCAATTGACTACTGCGACTGATCCAACTCGATTGGCAGATACCTGGACGCTCCGCGTATAGCTACCAGTTGTACCTACTGTAGTAAATGTTACCGAGGTGGCGGTCGAACTGTCAAGTGTGATGGAACAGGTACCTAGTGGATTGGTGCGCGAGGCGGGAATAGTGCTGTTGTTGTTGTAGTAAAGGAGCGCGTCTTCGATACATGATTCTACCAGTGCCAAGTCGTTTTCACTTTTACTTTGGCCTAGGCTCATCTGGGCATTGCCAATGGAAAGAAGTGAGGTAGCGATACCAACAAGCACGATCACAACCAGAACCACTAAAATGCTAATAATGGCGGCGTAGCCCCCTTTAGCGTAAGCTGGCAGAACCGCTTGCGGTTGTGTCATAGATCCACTCCTGTCGTCCGACAGTATTGTTGCCGGAAACTTTAAAACTATAATCGAGCTGATGAGATGCTCCTACACTACTATCGTTGAAGGCGAGGCTGGTGATGGTGACGTCGCTACTGGTAAGTGGATAAGTAACAGTGGGACTAGCACAACTACCTCCCCAGCCTAAATATAAGCGACCACTACTGAGATAAATCCGTGTTGGATTCCTACCTACAGTGGGTGAGACTAAACAGATATCGGTAGCAGTGGCGGAAGTGATGCTTGTAGCCTGGCGAAGTTCGTAATTGAGGCGGCGAGAGGCTAGACGTGCGTTGTGGGCGACATTCTCCTCTAGCACTGATTTAACTCTGCCTTTGACTAAGTCTGTCACAAACATCACCGAGGTCATGGCGATCCCCGACACGATGGCAATATAGAGAATGAGTTCTATGAGAGTGTTACCTTTTTTCATGGGTTCCTCCAGTAGGCGGCACTAAAAGGACTGGCAATACCTTGGGATAAATTGATTTCTAGAGCTACTCCCCCATCGCTATTGGTCCAAGTGAAAGTAGGGGTAGCAGTCATAACGAGCCGTTTGGCAAATAAATCATTGTTGGCATCTGCAACATTGAGCATCAACCTATCGGTATTTTTGGGGTCCATAACAATTTCAAATGTGATTTGAGGATTGCCAAAAGTGGGAGTGACACTAAAATCAGTCGGGCTAACCGTGAAGGTTCCGCCATTGCCCGTTGCATAGCTCAAGTTGCCTGTACCGACATCATCGTAAACTACAATGCTTCTGGTATTAGCGCCAGAAGTGAGCCAGCCAGTTGTGACTTTGTGGCTACCGACAATGGGATTGTTGCAACTGGTATCAAGATTGGCAGAGCGTGTCCAGGCTGAGCCGTTCCAGTAGGCCGCTTGGAGATCGTTTTGTTGATTGCCAATACTCGCAAAGACGATTTCATTGCTAGCTGGATTGCTTGAGATATCGAGATTGGTGGCATCATCAGATGTACCTGTCATGACAGCGGTGACGGCTCCCCAAGATCCGGCAGAAAAGCGTCGATAAAATGCTCCATTGGCGTTGTTGCTAGCTGTGTTTCTCCCCCAAATAACCATGAGAGCTCCCGAGACACTTTCATAAGTGAGATCAAATGGATCGGCATCCCTTGCGACACTAACCCTTTCTAGGGCAGTGTCGAGAGCTGAAGTTGGTTCGTTGCCCCAACTGGTGCCGTTCCAGATCATAGTGGACAATGCTGAGGTGGCATCTTCCCAGGCTATGGCCAAGTTGTTTTGAGTGGCACGTTGATCCTCCGTGATTTTGACCCATTGAACGATCCCATTGGTCTGTGCGGCAGTCAGGTTGGTGCCAGCGCTCCAGTTGCCTGATCCACAAGCAGAGCTACCTGGTTTGGTGCGATAGGCTAGCTCATTATTTGTGGCAGTATTGGTAGAGTAGACAACCATAGCGTTGCCTGTTGTTTGTTCATAACCAATATCAAATCTCCGAGAGGTACCTGTACTGCCTATCGAGACACTCCAGTCTTCGCTCCAAGTACTACCGTTGTAACAAAGAAGATGAAGAATGCCAGTGGCACTTGCGTAGCCTACGAGTGCTTCTTTTTTGGTAGGTGAAGTTTTGGTGTCGACATTGAAAGCGCTTTCTCCTACTATCAAGTTTCCTTTGGTCCCAAAAGTATCAGACGTGTTGGTGTAAATGTTCCACTTGGGTGTAGTAGTGGTATCTCCCCAGGCGAGGATAAGATCTCCAGAGTTTGTAATGCTTTTGGAAAAATTGGTTAGGTAGTCGGTTAAAATGACCGTATTGTTGCGAGATGCTCCCACATTCCATGATGTAGTCACGGTGACTTTTTTCAGATTAGAATCGGGAGTGCCGACTGAGTTTATGATGTTGCCAGAGCCATCGCGCTGACCATCTTCGATCAGTACGCTCCGAGTAAACTTGCCCCACCCTTCGGGTGTTGAGGAAAAACTCCAAAGTCCAGCGGTATTTTTGAGACCGTAGGTGCCGGCAACGAGATTGCTCCAGCTTTGAGAGCGAAGATTGCGGACAATTTCGATACCAGCGCTACTTAAATTGCTGGCAGTTGTTTGTTCGTCGCCTAGTCTATTGGTGGTAAAACTATGGAGAATCATGGTAATACCTGTGACGCTGACAGTCGCAAAAAGACCGAGTGCGACAATGATTTCGATAATGCCAAATCCAGTTTTAATTGACATCCACTACCCCCAAGACGTTGACAGTAATATTTTTGGTTCCGGCTCCACTTGTGACAGTAATTGCCAAGGGAGCAGATGGTTCGCCGGTGTTACGAGCATAGGTGGTGGTAGAGAGTCCAGAAACAGTGACTGTACTGGGAATGCTAGAGTCTTCTTTGATGCTGGGACTTGCGCAACTACCCTGATAAACACGGACAACTCCACTAGTTTGACAGATACCCCAGACCCCACTACCCTTCCCGTCTAGGGAAAGACTTTGGACGCGATGTAGAGCAGAAACGATGGTGTTGACGGTAGTTTCCTGATATATGCGAATGAGGAAACCGCTGGCAAAAGGAGCTACCATGGTCCCTATCGTAATGGTGAGTGCAATGACCAAGAGAAGCTCTATGAGAGTAAATCCTGATTTTGCCATTATCGTACTGCTTGGATCATGACATAGGCGACGGCTGATCCAAAAAGAATAACAGTCAGCGCTACCAAGGCAAAGTCAATATCCTTGTTCCAGTCATTATTATTAATTTTTTGTGGCTTTTTAGCCATATTAACCTCCTATACTGCCAGTAATTTGATAAATAGGTCCAATAATTGCAATAGCCATAAACCCAACCATCAGCCCCACGATGACAAGGAGAACGGGCTCGAGAATGGTAGTAAGATTTTTTGAAAGATCTTCGATTTCTTCGTCATAATATTCGGCGAGATAGCTAAGCATCTCATCGAGTTTGCCAGTACGCTCTCCTACAGCAATCATTTTGCTAAAGAGACTGGGGAAAACGGTTAACTTGGATGATTCGATGGTATCTCCCATTTTTTTGCCTTTAGATAAACCTAATTGGAGTTGGCGTAAACTGTCTTGAATGTGAGTATTGCTTTGCGACTCTATCAGAGTAGCCAGGCCAGCAATGATTGGCACTCCACTTTTGAGGAGGACACTCATGTTACGCGAGAGTTCGGCCATAGCAGATTCGTGTAGAAAATTGCCAAAAATGGGAAGATGAAAAATAATTTTATCCCACCATTTTTTAACAAAAGGAATTTTGATAACTAAATTAAATCCGATTATGATCCCTACAAAAATAGACACAACGAGAATCCCGTGATTTTTCATTAAATTAGCAAATCCCAATAATATCCGAGTAGAGAGAGGTAGCTTTTGATCAAAGGCGGCGAAGAAATCTACGAGTTTAGGTAAAACGAAAAGTGAGAGACCAATGCCGATTGTAAACATCACTCCCACTACTAGTAAAGGGTACATCATAGCCCCTTGAATTTTTTTCTTGAGAACATGGAGTTTAGTTAGTTGTTCGGCTAAAAATTTGAGGGTTTCGTCTAGTGTTCCTGATTGTTCTCCGATAGTGATGAGATTCAAGTAAACTTTATCAAAAACTTTAGGAAATTTGGTAAGAGAGAGTGACAGGGCTTTGCCACTTTCAACTTGGAGTTTGATACTACGAATTAATTTGGCTAAGCTTGGGTTTTTAGCATCTTTTTCAAGAGTATAAAGAGCTTCGGCAAGAGGAATGCCAGCTCCTATCATCACGCCTAAGTTCTTGGTAAACATGAGCTTTTCGGTTGGGTTGATTTGAGCCATAGTAAATTACTCCTTAGTGACTCGCATAACCTCTTCAATAGTAGTGAGGCCTGCCTTGATTTTGAGCAAACCATCTTCGAGCATGGTGCTCATCCCTTCTTTGATGGCAATCTCAGTAATAGTGTTGGCGTCGCTTTTGTCGATGATGGCTTTTTGGATACTGTCGCTAATGGTCATGGTCTCAAAAATACCAATGCGTCCGCTATACCCCAGATTTTGGCAAACTGGGCAACCCTTCCCTTTGTAGATACGTGTTTTTTTGTCTGGAAAATGCTTGTCTACTAATTCACTGGATAATATTTTGGTTAGATCTGATGTCTCGATTTCCTCGCTATAGCGACATTGGGTGCAGATCTTTCTAACCAATCTTTGGGCGACGATAATATTGATGGTCGAGGCGATGAGAAAAGGTTCGATGTTCATGTCAATCAGACGAGGGATGGTAGTGGCGGCATCGTTGGTATGGAGAGTAGACAAGACTAGGTGGCCGGTCATAGACGAATTGATCGCAATTTCGGCTGTTTCGTTGTCGCGGATCTCTCCGATCAGGATAATGTTTGGATCTTGGCGGACGATACTGCGCAGTCCTTCGGCAAAAGTTAAATTGGTATCTTTGTTGACTTGGATCTGGCTAATGCCCTCTATTTCGTATTCAACTGGATCTTCGATGGTCATGATAGTCACGTTGCGAGAGTTTAATAACTTCAGGAGACTATAGAGGGTGGTAGTTTTGCCTGACCCAGTAGGTCCGGTGGAGAGGATCATGCCATGTGGTTTTTGCCTGGCTTCATCGAGTTTTTTTGCGTCATTTTCTGATAGACCTAAATCTAGTAACGATAACTGACGTGATTTCTCTGACAGAAGGCGAAGAACAATATTTTCCCCATCGATAATGGGAATGAGTGAGACTCTAACATCCACCTTTTCCTCATCGATTAAGTAGCTGAGTTTGCCATCTTGAGCTCTTTGATTTTCATCCGTGCGGAGATTGGACATTACTTTGATCCGGGTAACAATGCGTGGGTGAATTTCTTGGGGCAACAAGACGATATCATGCATCACACCATCAATACGAAAACGTACCAAAGATTCTTTTTCTGTTGGTTCAATGTGGACATCTGAGGCTCCTCGTTCGTAAGCAAAGCGCAAGATAGTGTCTACTATCTGGATGATGGGAGGTTCACTTGGCTCTTTTTTGGCTACTTTGACATTGGTTTGTAGGAGATTATCAAAAGTAGTTTTGGGATCATCGGCATAAATCTTCATGGCATTTGAAATATCTCTATCGGTCGCGTACACAAGGTCATATTTACCATCAAATCTGGTTTTGAGCTGGCTTTGCATCGTAGCATTTTTGGGGTTGGAACAGGCGATAGTGATAATATTATTTTCTTGCTTGATAGCAAGACAACGATGTTCTTTGGCGTATGCTTGAGGTATTAAGCTGGAAATGGTTTTGGATAAACTAATATCACTAATTTTTACAAAAGGTAGCAAGTAGAGATCGGCTTTTAGTTTGCCGATATCGGCATCATTTAATAAATCCTTTGATAATAATACGCTATGCAAATCTTTATGGAGATTTTCGGCTTCTTTTAGACATTCGTCTAATTGTTCCAGTGGAACTACTCCGAGCAACTTGATGCTTTCGTATAGGGCAGTGTTGTCGTACATATTATTACTTTAAATAGTTACGTACCTTCTCTACAATATTGTTAATTGGAGTATCGCTTTTGACAAAAAAATCAACGGCGCCTAGTTGCTTGGCTCGTTCGAAATCTGATGTTTGCGAAAGATTGGAGGTTACAACCACCGGAATATTTTTCCAACTAGTGTTGTGTTTTAACTCAGCAAGTACTTGGAAACCATCTTTTTGTGGCATAACCAAATCGAGCAAAATAAGATCAGGCGTGAAAGTAGCAAGAGCTTGGATAGTCTCGACCCCGTCAAGGCAAATAAGCACCTCGAAACCCTCGAGTTCAAATTTAACCCTGTAGGCATTGGCTAAAAATTTGTCATCTTCTGCAATTAAAATTTTGATCATATGTATTTCTCGATAATATTTTCTAATTTTCCTAAACTAGTACTAGTTTTGGTAAAATAGTCTGTGGCTCCACAATCGAGGGCTGTTTGCTTCTCATCTTCACCTAAATTTGTGAGCATAATAACTGGAATATTGCTGGTTTTGGGGCTTTCTTTGAGTGTTTGTAAAATATCAAAACCATTTTTGCCGCCAGGAAGCATGACATCAAGAATAATTAGATCTGGAGTGGGTGATAAATTTGAAAGTACCTCGTTGGCGGTAGTCGCAAAAGCTAGTTGGTACTTTTTCTCTAGTTTGAGACGATAAGCTTGTTGCTGAACTGACTCGTCTTCGATAATCAAAATTTTTTTCATATATTTTCCTTTTTATTTTACACTATCTCGATCATACACTATCCCAATCTTACCTCACCTGCCTTTGGTTTCATACCACTAATGGGTAGAGTGAAGAAAAAGGTGGTTCCCTCCCCTTCGCGACTGACAAACCAAATTTTACCACCAGATGAGGAGATAATAGTCTTGGCAAGATATAGGCCTAGTCCGGTACCATCCGTCTCTCTTTTGGTAATATTACTAGCTCTGAAAAAGCGTTCAAAAATTCGATTTTGTTCTGTTTCTGGTATACCGTATCCCGTGTCTTTTATGGCGAAGGTAATATTTTTATCATCTTTGGTGATGTTGACCTCTATGACTCCGTCGATTTGACTGTATTTGTTGGCATTGGTAAGCAAATTGAGGATGACTTGGCGAATCAGTTTGGTGTCGAGTGAAATTAGCGGAATACTTTCGCAATTTAAGGCAATTTTTTGTTTTTTACTATTGAATTTTTCTTGAACTTCAGTGATCACGCTATTAGTTAGCTCTGCAATGTCGGTTGGTTCTGGCTCGATGATAATACGCCCTGATTCGATTCGAGAAATATTTAAGAGACCATTGACTAAATCTATCATCCTTTCATTTGATTCTTCAATATTATCTACTGCGTCCTTTTGCTCTTTGGACAACTGACCAAAATCACCAACTAAAAGCATTTCTAAGAACCATTTCATGGCAGAAAGTGGAGTTCGTAGCTGGTGTGAGGCGATCGAGATAAAATCTGTTTTCATGAGGTCGATAGCTTTTTCGTGTGTAATGTCACGTTGGGTGGCCACGAAATATTTAACTTCTCCAAGATCATCTAAGAGTGGATAAATACTTATCATGGAGGTAAACTTTTCTCCATTTTTGCGATGGTTCAAAATTTCTCCATTGAAAATGTGTTTGTCAGTTTTGATGGTTTTCCACATATTGCTATACCATTCCTGACTCATCAATTTGCCCCAAAGTAATCCAGCTTTGCGACCAACCGATTCTTTGACTGTGAATCCTGTGATTGCCTCGGTGGCTTGGTTGGCCCATTCAATAATCCCTTCTGGATCTGCAAAAACCATCATTTCATTTGATTGACTAGCGGCGGTTTGGAATTTGCGGAGCTGATCAGCTTGCTGGGTAACTAGATTCTTTTCGTGCTGAACATCTTCCAAGATATTAAGAATAGCTTTGCGTTGTTCATCTAAATCAATATTTTTCTGTATAAGATCCTTTTCAAGTATTTCGAGTTTGGTAATTTTTTCTTGTGATTGCTTGATGGCGGTAATGTGTTCACTTTCAGAAACTACATCACCCCAAGATCTATACTCAATGTTTTCACCAAGAGCAATCTTTCTGTAAATATAGAGCGTGATGAAAGGCGCGGTAGCGATTGTGATCAGAGTGCGAATGAGTATGTTCCCTCTGATAATTTCGTATAAATATGGATCTGAATAAAAAGTTCCAAAACTAAAAATGAGTGTATCAGTGATAAGTAATATCCAGATGATCAAGAAAGTTTTGATAAATAATAAGATTCTATATTTTTGATTGTGTATGAGAGGCCAAGATGAAATCATGACGAAATACGCAACAATGATAGCTAGAGTAGAAAAGATGTGGTTGCTGACCCATGGCCAACCTAGATTAATGTAAGCAGGTACACTACCAAGAAGCGCTAGCAACCCAATGATGACCATGTAGCCGAGCTCTCCTGTTAGGAGGATATATAAGAGTTGTCTGGCATTTTTTAGTCCGTTGAAAATATAGACAATAAAGAGACAAAAAATAACCGAAGGAAAAAGAATAACGGAAGATAAGTGGAGGAAATAAGTGTGGAAAACAAGCGAAGCGCCCGTATCACTCAGCCATTGAACTGCAATGATTAACATCATCGAATATGAGAAAAACCAAACCTTGTCTTTGTTGATAGATAGTAAATAGGCCAGAATACTAGAACCCAGTACGAGGAGAGTAGAAAATATTAAGACAATGATTTGGGCAGTGGTAGCTTCCATATTAGGTCGTGTTTTTGTTTATTAGTTGTTTTTTTAAATCGATCATTTTGAGTTCGCGGCCAATCATGAGTTTATTTAGCGATTCTAATTCTTTTGTTCTTTGAACAATTTCATTTTCATCTTTTTGTTGCTTTTGCATAAAAAAGCGAAGTACAAAAGTAATGACAAAAACTGATAGAATAGCAGCTACTGCGACAAAGGCCGCAATGACCAATGAGGTTCGAAGTGAGATTTGTGAGATGAGTTCGAAATTGCCTTCAAAAACTATATATAAGGGAAAGTCTTTGATTTTAGAGATAGAGACAATCTCCTCTTCGTTGTCTACTTCGTCGGTAATCTTGATCGTTTTTTGAGAAATACTTTGGTTGTTAATTTCTTGTTGTAAGACATCGTAATCGAGTACATCAAAATTTTCTTTACCATATGTGTTATTTAGTCTCAATTCCTCGATACTTTTGGGAGAAAGCTCTCCTAAGCTGGAGAATAACTTCTTCTTGTCACTAGCTACCACTACGACGCCATGTTTGTCAGTCAGCATGATATTGTATTCTGATTTTTGATGTTCTAATAATGATTCTTCAATAGCATTAGGATTAAGTTTGACGACGGCAACCCCTAATACTTTAGACTGATCTTCTAAACTAAAAATCGGAGAGGAGAAATAATATCCGAGCTCATTTGAGGTTAAACCTAGATTGATTTCTGCAGAAGATTTCCCATACAATGCCTGGATATAATAACTCCTGGTGCCATAATTTTGCGAAATAAATCTGGGGTCAGTCGAAAATATGGTAACTCCAGTATTGTCCATCAGATAAATAGCGGAATAACGATTACTCATGTTAAAACCATCTAGGTAATGTTCCTCGATTTGCGATTTTAATTCTTTGTTGCTTTGGTCCGTAAAAAATTGACGGACTACCGGACGGTTAGCTAGCATGTATGAAATATCTTGGGACTGTTTCAGGATTTGATAGACCTCTTGACTTTGGATGTAGGTATTATCGACTAGGTTAGTTGTGAGTTGCTTAGAAAATTCGTTCCGTGTGAGGGAATAGGTGGTAATGGTGGCAAGAGTTCCAAAAAATAAGATCAAGGAAACTATCGAGAGTGTAATTTTCTTTTGGAGTTTCATTTGGTTTCATTGTAACAAGAAAATTGCACCGCTGTATAGGGCGAGAATATCTATTTTGAGAGGTTGATAGATTGTCGTTCTTTACTTCTGGTCACCGCTAATTCGATAAGCTGGTTTAAGAGATTTGAATAGGAAATCCCCGAGGCTTCCCAGAGTTTGGGATACATGCTGATCGGAGTAAATCCTGGCATGGTGTTGAGTTCGTTTAGGTAATATTCATTGGTTTCTCTGTTCACCAGGAAGTCGATGCGAGCTAGGCCATAACAGTCTAAAACTCTAAAAGCCAATTTGGCGGTATCCTGGATCTGGTTGCTAATTTCTTCTGGCAGATCGGCAGGAATAATCGCGTGACTATTGCCATTTATATATTTTGAATTGTAATCATAAAATTCGTTATCAGAAATAATTTCACCTAAAACAGATGACTCGGCATTGTCACCTCTACCTAGGAGTCCACACTCTATTTCTCGGGCATTACTTATGCCTAGCTCAACAATGACTTTAATATCACGAGTAAAGGCCAATTCAATCCCATCAATTAGTTCTTGCTGATTATGAGCTTTGGTGACACCGACACTACTACCTTGATTGACTGGTTTGACGAATAGAGGGTATTGATCATGAAATTGGGAAGTTAATTTGTGGAGCGTATCCTCTTGTTCTGTTTGCCATTCGTTTTTAGTAAACCAAAAATAAGGAGCCACCGGTATCCCATATGACTGACAAATATTCTTTTGTAATACCTTGTCCATACAAACAGCAGAGGCGGTGACCGCACAACCAACATATGGTAAACGCATGAGCTCTAACATCCCCTGGATGGTGCCATCTTCGCCATATGGACCATGAAGTACGGGAAAAACGACATCGATGTGATTGTCTTCCATAATATCGTCGATGGAGTCAATGGCTTTTTCGGCGGAGACAATTTTATCTGGTAAAACAGAAGTATATGATGCTGATAATTCTTTGGGAGTTATCCAAGTATTTTCTTTGGTGATTTTGATGGGTAATATATCGTATTTAGACTGATCAAGATTCTTAATAATTGCTTGAGCAGAAACCAAGCTGACCTCGTGTTCGGTATTAGTTCCGCCGAAAATGACGGCAATACGTGTTTTCATATAGGTATAGTATACTAGAATTTCACTTTAAGGAGGCAAGATGGAAGGAAAATGGTTGAGAAGTGGTATTGCAG
>Ga0194063_10001308_pt1 | contig 16318 bp, 20 predicted proteins | sample SepL3720m_MetaG_FD_155459 | JGI IMG/M metagenome (GOLD analysis project Ga0194063, IMG submission 155459) | Anoxic zone freshwater microbial communities from boreal shield lake in IISD Experimental Lakes Area, Ontario, Canada - Sep2016-L373-20m | ecosystem: Environmental > Aquatic > Freshwater... | reverse complement strand
GGTTTCGGCAACTCCACGCCCGCCTTGGCCAGCACAACCGCGTCCTTTGGCGAAACGGTCTCCGGCGCGGGTGAGTTTCTGGCAATCACAACCTCCACCGCGTTCTTGGCATCCTTGCGAACCGAGAGCCATACCGAAAGCGCGGTCATAGCCGCCGACGTACCACCGAACAGGGCCGCAAACTGAATCGCCGCTTGCCGCACCTGGTCGGACTCCGCGCATATCAGTATGCCTAGGGCGACAAAGGCGATAGCAGAGACGCCCTTGCGTTTCAACATGTCGATGATTGATTGATAATTCATGGTCTCACTTTGGGATTGGGGTTACTGGAACAAAAAGGTGAAAGAACACATACGCCGCACCACCTACTACGGCGCACAATGTAAGGTAGGCGAGAATCGTCTTGCCGAACTTGTAATCCCGCACAACGTCGTGCAGATCGTCATGGGGAACCATCTGCTTTTCAAGGTCTCTGATTCGCGTCTGGATGGCCGGAATGATGGCTTCCGTTCCATTATTCTCGAACAGATCCTTGCGAAGCCCCTTGACCTCTTTCATGATCGCTTCGATGGTTGATGCCTCTGCACATGGTAACACGCATCTCCGATCCGGGCCGTCATAAGATTGTGTTTCGACATGATGTTCGTTTCTGTTTTCCATACCTCTACCCGCTTTCCCGAAACGACGATAGCCCAAGGCCCGTCTGGTTACTTGTTCACATACGCCTCAAAACTGACAAAGTGCTTTCGGAGTGTACGCTCCCCCGATTTGATCGCTTCAAAGTCGCGAGGGATTTTACCGTTGTCCCATTCCTTGTCGGATTTGCCTATGACCTTGAAATACTGCCCCTTGTACCAGCCGCTTGTCACGGTCATATAGTCGCCGTCCAGTATGATATTTGGCCCGTTGGATTCTCGTTCTGTGATGATATACTTCCACCCGAATGTTCCACCGGAAGGACGTACCAGCAAAGGACGGGTATCACCCGGCAATCCGCCGCACGAGTCAGTTCCACCGTCTTGCCAGCGTTTGTAGAGAACGGCATTGACCTCCGCATCGTCTGCGCCCAGATACGGGACCAGCGGGACAGCCCGAGTCATGCCTGAAACGTCCACCGCAACCGCTGGCGTGACACTGGCAGGGTTAGTGGCCGGGGAAGTGGTAACTACAGGGGGATTGTTGGTTAGGCTCGCCCAGAAGTCAGCCGCCGCCTGCTGTTGTGCCGGGGTGACGGTGATGCCGCAACCGCAAAGAAACCATACCGCAACCCCAACGATTCCGATTCCGATAAGCCATTGCCCTGTTTTCATTTCCCCACCAGCTTCCTTCCTTTGTCGATCCACTTTTGAAACAACTCCGAAACGCCACCACCAGCCGCCGCCCCGCCGACAACCCCTACAGGCCCGGCAGGTGCGCCCAGACAACCGCCCGCAATCGACATAGCCGCGTTGCATACCCAGTGGACGCTTTCACTGGAAGTTGCCGACGGCCCCTTGACGTGGAAATACTCATTGGTCACGCCGCCAACCGTGCGGAGATAAACGAAGTCTTTTGTCGCCACGTCGGTGAATTGGGCAGTTACTTCAAAGTCCCCGCGCTTGACCGACATACACCCCACCAGCGGGATCAACGCCACGACGATGATGCCCCGATAGTCCCACCAGCCTGGTCGGGTATGATCGCCATACCACCATGTCTTGATTGCCAGTAGGATCGCGCCGATTGTCGATTCCCCGTTCAGGTTCAATTTCATCTCACCGCCTCCTCGCTTGCGTCACCGCGATTCTCCCGCGAAAGACAATGCCGAAACTCATGCACCAGCGAACCGTAAAACGGATTCTGTCCACGCCATATCCGTATCAGATACCCGCGCCCCATTGCCTGAGTGTCGCCTCCCGCACCATCCGGCGGCGTGTCAGTCACCACCACTTTGACAGGCGGGACAACGGGCGCAGAGTGCCACTTTTCGACGTACCACTTGACCGCCTCGGCACGCGCCTCGACGCATGGCACGCCGGGCGGGAAGTCATCTTGCCGGGTCTTACCGCCCCTGCCCGTGATTGCGTTCCATATTCGCTCAAAGATGTTCACCGATAATTCCTCCTGTCGGTCAGCACGATCAAAATCAGCACAGTCGCCAATGCGGTCAGCGCGGCCAGAAATGAGTGATGGATGGCGGGGGTCATGGTAGCACCGATCCGTATTTCTCGAATAGCGTCCAAACCTCGTCCGTCCCATTCCAATTTTTCAGCGCAATAAACGCGTTCTGTAGTAAATCCTTTTTGTCTCGGTCTGCGTCCGTCATTTTCCCTTGAACATTTTTCAAGAAATAATACCCAAATACCGTTTTTTCCGTAATGGCACGATTGGTTTCTGCGCCGATTCCAAAAATGCTTTGCAACGCCGCACGATACGCGGAGGCGACTGGAACCAATTCATCTGGTAAGATGCGAACAAGCGAAACGGCATTAGTGGTGTAGCCTCTCCATCCGTTTGTGACTACACCTAGCTCAATAGCGTTGGTAATTCCCATTCGCATAATTGTCCCTTCCCACGCCACGAAAGTCAAAATGCCATCGTCAATCGTTATTGGTTTCGTACGGTCTACTGTGTCCGCGAAGGCCATACTTGCTGTTAAGATTAAAATCAAAAGTATGTTTTTCATTTGTCTCTGCTCCTTAAAACTTGTTGTACGTTGGCCCTAATAGCGTTTGAATTGGATATGTTACAGATGACGCTGGAGTAGCGATGATCGCCGAAGTCGAATTACCGGGTACGCAGAACACACGTCCGTCAGGGAGAAGTACGCCGCCATAGAATGCACCGGAACCGGGATATGTCCCTGTTGGAGTGCTGAGCGTATCCGTCACTGGATTATAGATGCGTGCTGAAGTCGAATTAGCGGGTACGCAGAACACACGTCCGTCAGGGAGAAGTACGCCACCATAGAATGCACCGGAACCGGGATATGTCCCTGTTGGAGTGCTGAGCGTATCCGTCACTGGATTATAGATGCGTGCCGAAGTCGAATTACCGGGTACGCAGAACACACGTCCGTCAGGGAGAAGTACGCCACCATAGAATGCACCGGTACCGGGATATGTCCCTGTTGGAGTGCTGAGCGTATCCGTCACTGGATTATAGATGCGCGCTGAAGTCGAATTACCGGGTACGCAGAACACACGTCCGTCAGGGAGAAGTACACCGCCTAAGAATGCGGTGGAACCGGGATATGTCCCTGTTGGAGTGCTGAGCGTATCCGTCACTGGATTATAGATGCGCGCTGAAGTCGAATTAGCGGGTACGCAGAACACACGTCCGTCAGGGAGAAGTACACCGCCATAGAATGCGATGGAACCGGGATATGTCCCTGTTGGAGTGCTGAGCGTATCCGTCACTGGATTATAGATGCGCGCTGAAGTCGAATTACCGGGTACGCAGAACACACGTCCGTCAGGGAGAAGTACACCGCCATAGAATGCGGTGGAACCGGGATATGTCCCTGTTGGAGTGCTGAGCGTATCCGTCACTGGATTATAGATGCGTGCCGAAGTCGAATTAAAGGGTACGCAGAACACACGTCCGTCAGGGAGAAGTACGCCGCCAAAGAATGCGGAGGAACCGGGGGCATTTGTTGCCGTGATTGAATTTGTTGAATATCCATTCGTATTGTTTGCCGCAATAACGCCCAAAACATTACTTACTATTGTGCCATAGGTCGCCACATAATTATTAGTAGAAAGGCTCGCAAAGTTTGTTTCCGCTATAAAGGCATGACCAATAACAGACAATACATTAGACGATGTAATCGCCTGATATTCCACTCCGCGATTTAACGCACGCGCCCCCGCCGATCCATAACTCAATACACCATACGCGGTTCTGAAATATGGCGATGCCGCTATACTTAAAAACGGAACATCGTTCGGCGGCGTGAATGAACACAAACCGGGAGCCGTCATATTCGTTATCGAGAATGTTCCATTGGTGTACGTTGCAGTACCGAGAGAAACCATTCCGCCGCCCCCCGTTGACGCCGGAACATTGGTGCCGATGTTGATCGTCAGTAACCCGTTGGCCGCCGATGCGCTTGCCACGCCTGCGCTGTTGGTTGTCGCGGTAACAGTGACATTCGTTTTGCCCCCCGCCCCCACGATTGACGCCGCCGTAACCTGATTCGTCCACGGAGCAACAACCGCCAAAGCGATATTGGTTGCGTCAACGCGGGACGGGAAGTTGCTCGCGCCGATTTGCGTGCCGATTACCGCATCGAGGTTTGTCACGCTTGACGCATTGTGAACGTGGCCAGTGGGGGATGCGCCCACCTGCGCGGCGGTGATGCCGGTGAGGTTTGAGCCGTTTCCGGAGGGGGCAAGGTAGTGGGTTCCGGCGAGGAAATTGCCATCGTCATGTATCCCGTAAGACAGGAATGCATCATACGTCGGGTACCTAGCGAATCCTGCCCTTCCCAGTAGACCGCTCTGCAATCCAAACCAGTTGGTGATATGGTCGTAGGATAACACAAATCCAATCGTCGGAGACCAAGTTGATCCCGTATTATTATCGTAATCCAGTATCCACGACTCAAGCCGAAAGTCACTCCTCTCTGTCGATATGATTGATACTGGCCCGTCTCTGACGGCTTGCAACGCCGTCAACGCCAACGCCGCCGTATTCGTGAAGGCGTTGCTGACCGCCAACGCCGCGCCTGCCGCGTCAAAGGCCGCCGCATTCGTCAGTCCGTTTATCTGTGCCGCGCTCGTCGGGATGGCGTTCGATGTCGCCGTTATGTTGGCCCGCGCCACCGAGTCAACTGCGTTGCTCTGCCATGCCAGATTGTCGGCGGGAACTTCGGAGAGTTTGATGAAGTTGTTGGTTCCAACGATGTCCAGCTTGCCCGTAACAATATTCCATGTATCTGTGCTGGAGCGCCATGACACATCATCAACAATTGTTTCTATATTGGTGCCCAGCAAGACTTCCGTTCCATTGGTGTAGAACCCAATGGCTGCGTTCGTTGCGCCAAAGGTATAGGAACTGTCACCGCTATGGGCATCCACATAGGCTTTGGTTGCCGCCTGGTTTGTTTGAGTGGGGGATTGAACAAGGACAGTATCAGGAGTTAAGTCCAGGACGGCTCCTTGTAAAGTCAGCGCCATCATCATCACTACCATGAAGGTAATTTTCATAATGTCCTCAGAATTATTCTGCCAGTTCCGTTCGTTGTCCATATCGCATCAGCCTGACTGATATCCGCTACAGTCACAATCCCATTTGTCGCCACCTGCCAATATCCGGATCGTCTGGCAAGGAAGATGTTAAGCAGAGATATCGTTCCGTTTTGAGCTATTCCCCAGATGCCGGAGATTCCAGAGGCCGTCACCTGGACATTCGTTCCAGATTCGACATCGAGGATCGTCACGACCTCATGACCATTGGTAGAGATCCGGCTCGTGATATTACTTCCCGCAACAGCACGATGCAGATAGGTGTTCGTTGATAATGAAGCATTGGATACGGAATAGATCCGAGCCCAGACATCCGATCCGATATTGTTCGTATGGATTGTTCCCGATCCCTTCCCGAGATAGTAGAGATCGAGAATGCTTTTCGTCCTGGCATCAAGATTGAACTGGGCCTCTACAGGAAGAAGTCCAGCCATCAGAATTACCATGACGAGGATCAATCTCATTTTGCAATCCAGTTGATCGTCAGGTTCGTGCTCATGGTGGATCCAATCACACAATTCGACGGAGTAACCGATTTGATATAGAGAAACGAATTGGTTGTCGAATCAGTCCACGAGGCCGTAACTTTGGGGACAGACGTAAAAGCTCTCGAAAAGACATTCGTCTGATCGTTCGTACAGGAACCGGCCTGTACTTCCATATTCAAGGAGATCCATTTGACCATATCCTGAAGATTGGTGACTCCAACGGAGACCATCATCGGAAAGTCGTTCGTGGTAATCCTTACCTGTCTGGAATCGATCAGAGTGGTCTGGCAGACTCCACAACTGGCGATCAACATCAGCCCCAATACTATGCTCGTCTTTTTCATGATCGTGCCTCCTACGCCCTTACAGCGATATAATCAACCACATAGACATCGGTACTGACAGGAGCCATTACCAGAGTCGCTACATCGTCGGCAAGACTGTAATCGGAATCAGCCGTGAGCAACTGACCATTCTTGAACAACTTGAATGTCCCGGCAATGGGAACATCGTTCGAGGGAAGCATGATAATTGATCCGGACGGATATACATGTTGAGAAACAGGAACAACCGTATCGTCGCCGAGGGATACCGTATTGGTTACGATGTTGATTGTCGAAATTGCAGCCGGACAAGTTTCATTACAGATTGAAGTCGGACAGGACATGGTAGGCTCCTAGTTAAAAGGCCGGTCCAGGATTTCCCCGAACCGGCCTCAGTTTTCAGTCAATCAAGGTTCAGGGAAGGGCGACAGTCACATTCGTCAGGACAACCCCGCCATTCACCACCGTCACAGCCGCCGTTGCGTTGGTCATAGCCGCAGAAGTAGTGGCCACGACAAGACCAGTCACACATGCTGACACGGTTCCGGCCACATTCGTCACATTCACGGTCTGAAGCGTGTAAGTAAGCGGGACAGCTTGAGTCTGCTTCGTAATCGCAGATGTAGCCGTGATAGCCGCAGGGCTCAATGTCAGTACCGGAGTCGCCTGTCCACCGTTCACACGGCTCGCAAACGAAGCAGTCGAAACATTCAGCATCAGGGCACCACCGGCATCAGCGATCCAATCCGATCCCAGATTCAGGGAAGCGGCGATCGTCGCAATCTTGACGAGGTTCGTTGCCCCCGCCGCCACGCGAATATTCACCGTACCGAGTTTCTGGAAGGGACTGCGTACCGTGATCGTGTTGGTCGTATCATTCGCTCCCCCAATGGGAACCAGAACGATATTCTTAGCCGTCAGGCCAAGAACCGAACCATTGGTCACGCTCACCACCAACTCATCGTTGGTATAGACACCAGCGGAATAATCAATTCCGTTCGACGCATAGGTTTCAGCCATCACCGGAGCCGCACTCACGACGACCACAAGGGCCGCGACAATCGCCATCAATTTCAAGAACTTGTTCATTGTCTTTCTCTTTCTCTTTCAGGGTTAAGGGTCACGAAGCCGGACCCTCCGGCCTCGCTTCCCAGGTTACTTACGCACAGGTTACGCGGAAGGCACTCGCCAGCAACGCCACCCAGTCCGCATTCGTCGCGAACGTCAGGCGATAGGTAGGAGCCGAGCCATCATTGGCAATGCTCGCCGTCGCACTGGTCCCATAAGCCTCACCATAGGTCACGGTCACGGAACCGTTCGCCTGGCAGGGGAGCAACTCGGCCAAGGTGACATCCACCTGGTCGTAGGTCGCATCCGTACCAACCTTCACGGCCACACCGACATTCTGGACAGCGCCATCAGCCACGGTCCCGAAGTCCCACACTTGAAGCGGGGTATTCACTTCGCGCTTGTAGAGGATGTTGATCCCCTCACCAGAGAAGTCTTCCGGCTTCAGGAACGCCTGATAGCGGGAATCATAGTGACCCTTCTCCTTGTAGCGATTGTCGGTTTCGTTCTGGATGTTCATCCACTCGAACTTACCCATCAGGTTCGGCACGACACCAAACGATGTCCCACCACCGGCGCTCGCAGGGCCAGCCGGAGGCACTTCCATCGAGAAGGTGTTCTTCAGGAAGATATGCGCCACACCATATTGGGCATTCATATACTCCGTGGAGATCACCGGACGAGTCCCGATCAGGATCACGCGCTTCTCAAACGGCGCCACACGCTCCAGAGTCCGGGTCGTCCCGTTATTGGAGATTTCCTTGAAGCGGGGGGTCATGATGTCGTAGTTCATCGCGAACATGTTCCGGACAGTTTCCAGAGCCATGTAGTTGTCGATCAGGATGTTCGCCTTGTTGCTGTAGCGAATGTCCTCGCGAAGAACGCTGTCGGCCCGGATCATGTCGTCCACGTCGGCGGGATCGGCAATCAGAGGCCACACAGGAAGGCCATTGATCATCCCGCTGGCAGACCCACGGTTCTGCAAGGAGAGATACTGGTGATGCCACCGCAGCCAGCGCCAGTTCAGCATCCCGATCTTCGTGGTCGAAGGCAGGGTGATCTGCGTACTGGTGAAGGGATCATAGGTGAACACCGAAGCGTCAGGTGAGCCATCACTGCAAACCAGATTCCGGTTGAAGAACATGTATCCTTCGCGGCCAAGGTTCTCCCAGGTCTGGATCGTGATCTCGGCCAGATGCTTGAAGATCAATTCCACCTGCTGGGCGAACTCTGTCGTCCACTTGATGTCATTGATGCAAATGTCCGGCGTCCGGAGTGCGGTCTGCCAGCCATAGTAGTTCTGGCGGGCAATCCCATGTCCGGTCATTCGGGCTTGAGGGGGTACGCAGGAATCAAAGGCCGGCAACTCGTTCGTCGCGGGTGTGCTGGTCTTGATCCGATCCCAGAACGTCAGTCCGCCCATGTCGCCAATGTCGCCATAGAACTTCTGGATGGTGTGAACCAATCCGGTTCCGAGCTTGTAGGCGGTACGGGGAATCAGGTTGACGAACATGCGGGGCTGGGTCACGGACATATCGCGAATCACCCAGTCAATATTCTCAACGGCATTCACAAAGCCGGTTTCAACAACCGCTTTGTCCATCGCGAACAGTTCATCAGATTTCATTTGAGTTTCCTTGTAAGAAGTTTTGTTTAGGGTTCATTTTCGCCTGACGGGGAAGATTGTCAGCTCCCTGTGGGTTCGTCGCCCACTCGCCGCTGGGGAAGCGGCTACTCCCTACGACTGCAAGAGGAGGCAGTCAATGAAACTCTCTTGCTTCCGAAAATAGGAAGGGCACTGATTTTTGTCAATGCCCTTTTTAAACTATTTTTTATGAGAAAGAAATTATGCCCCTGGAAACAGCCTGCTCAGAGTGGCGCCGGCCGCATCCTTGGCAGTCATCCGGCCATCCTTCGGAGCCGGTGCTTCATCCTCGCTCGCAGGAGGCTGTCCACCCCCGATACGAGGCATGGCTCGCTGGTATTTACCCAACTCCCCCTGAAGGCGTTCACGCTCGTCACGTTCACGCCTGTAAAGATCCAGATAGAGGGGAGCCGCCGCACCCAACAGGAGTCCCGCCGCCTGATCCTGGGGATTGTTCGACTGGAATAACTGCTGGGCCGTGGAAATGGTTTCCTCGACGGCCTTGTTCCATTCGGGATTGCCTTCCACCGGAATGAACGCGAAATGATTCGCCTCACGAGCGAGAGATAGGACTTCCGTGAAAGTCTGCTTCTTGAACTCGGTGACTTGCCGTTCCTGTTCGGCTTCATCGGCCTTGCGGGTATCCGCAGATTTCGCCAGTTCCCCGATACGGGCCTGCTCCAGGGCATCCACCTTGAGCAACTGGTCATAGAGGGCCGGAGCAATGTCCTCAGCATGCTCCTTGAGCAGAGCCATGCGTTCCTTCAACGGCAGCTTCACGGCTTCATTCGCAATGGACTCATCCACGTCGAACGCCTTCAACTGCGCCTTGACCTGATCGAGGATGGCGGTCTTGGGAGCCTCGAACCGGTTCTTGAAGCGGGGTGACTGCTCCAGAGCAATGCGATCAATCTGATTGAGCAATTCATCATTCTGTTTCTTGAGTGTTGTGATCTCTTCCGCATTCGCGGGAGTCGCCGTCTTCTTCTGAAGATCCGCAATCATGGTATTCTGCGCTTCGATCCTGGCACGCATGGCCTTCGCCGCCTTTGCATCCTTGGGAGGCATGGCCTGAATGTCGGCATCAGTCGGGAGCGTCGGATCAGGAGTTGCGGCCGGAGCCGCTTCAACCTTCTTCCCGAAAAGGGAATCCGGAGGAGCGATAATCTTCCCAGAAGCGGGAACAGGAGCCGGTGTTGGAGTCGGCGTTGGCGTCACAACGGGCGCAGGAGTCGCCGCTGGCGCAGGAGTTACAACGGGAGCAGGGGCACCTCCGTTGGGCGCTACACGGCCGCTGGTCATCTTATTCACCACATCACCGATCAATGCCTTGGTATCAACTGGAACATCACTCATTTGTCTTCTCCTCCTTCATCGTGCCTTGTTTCGTAGTCCATTGGAATATCGGCGCCACCATCGGGCAGATGATCCAATGAAATCATGGTCTGAAGTCCCGTTTCGATTCCGGCCTGTTCCGCAAACAGGGCGGCCAGAGTCTCGATGGGTTTCTTCATGCTATTGATGACAGGCATGCGAGGAGCGTATTTCTCGCGGGTCGCCTGTACTGCAAATTCCGTCATGGGATGCTTCAGCCATTCCCGATATTGTGCCATCAGTTCCGGACTCTCATTCAACCGATGAACCATCGTCATTGCATCACTCCTTGTGGTTGTGCAGGGTTCATAGCCTGCTCCATCATCATCTCATTCTTCGCCTTGAATTCCTTCAATGCCGCATCGTGCCGGGTCTTCCATTCCTTGATCTGGGCATTCTTCTGGGCAGTCTCGGTTTTGATCGCCAGCTCCCCACGCATCTTCTCGATCTTGATCTGAAGTTCTGGATTTGGATTGGCCTGCTGTTGAGCCTGCATCTCGGCCAACTGTTGCTCCTGGGCCTGTGCCTGTTCCTGCTGTTGCTGTTCATTCAAGGACTGAAGGTTCTTGAATACGACCACCAACTGCTTGAACTGCCCCATGAAGGTCTTCACCTTCATCTTGTTGCGGGGATCACGACTTCCCATCTGCAGGGTCGTCTCAAGATGAGGTAGGGCAACCTCGAAGTACGGGAGTACCGCTTGAGGATTGATCTGCTGTCCCCCTTCCATAGCCTTCATGAGTCCGGCTGCGATCTCCATGAGAGGCTGGATATGAACCTGGGCATGAATCATATGCGGCTGGTCAACGGCAACGGGAACCGCTACGCCTTCAGCCATGTCATGAGACTCAAGCAGGGCAATCGTATGCTCACTGGTAAAGGACTCCTCGGGAGTCATGATGGGCTCAAAGCGATCCACATTGTCGTAACCAACCCGCGCGGCGAGATACTCACGGAGCGCATTGACACGACCACGCTCTGACCGGAACATGGCAGAGGCATCGAGGACTTCCTTTGATACGATCTTCCTGATGGCCGGAGACCCCGCACCAATGGCCCTCATTGATCGGATACGGCACTTCTTTATGTCGAGGTACTGCTCGGGCACACCCCGATCCTTGCATCGATCTCTGAAGGTCTTGGCCAGATCGTGTCCCGCATGACCGGCCGGATAATCCTTGTTCACGAGTCTCCGGAAGATCTCACGGTGACATCGATCCCAGTGGGTATAGTACAGCACGATGGCGAAGTTCGTGAAGCGTGCCTGATTCTCGGCCTCCACCCTGACTTCAAGGGCGGTACGGTCCGGCATCCCGGGATACTCCACGGCCTTCTTATAGACGCCATGAGTGTTGTTGAGGATCTGCTGGAGCATCGTCCTGACCATAATCATCTGATCCAGCTTCGGGGTGTAGGACGTTTGAACGGGAGCCGCGCCTTGAGGAAGGCGAACAACTGGGCCTGATACGACTAGTGTGTTGTCAGATGTACTGCCACCAGTCAAGACGAGGCTCCCTGAAATGCGTGCCGTATCGATCGTCGAACAGATCAACCGATTGCTGACTTCGATATGCGGGAACATCTTCTGGCCGAGGCCACGGATGCTCTTGAGGTATCCATCACCGATCGAGGAAGTGAACATGCAGAGCACATTCTGCATATCCTCGATGACATCGTTCGCCTCCAGGATGTACTCCTTGACATCAGTTCCATCCCTGAAGATAAAATGACTCACCTTCTGCGACTTGACCTGCTTGACGAATAGATGCACGACCTTGATCGGCTCCACATCCCAGAACGGAAGCATCGAGTCGTGGTTCTTCGCGGCCTGCAGGACACTCTCAACCGGAGATCTTTGGAAGTCATCATCGGATAGGTACTCCTGAGTTAGATAGGTTTTCTTCATCAGATCCCGAATGGCGGGAAGGTTGTATCCGACTTTTGTCGAGACATCACCGGCTTCCAGCTTCTTGACCATCTCGCTTGCGGAGAGGGTATCCCGCAGGAACATGATCTCGATGTCACCCACCGCAGAGGTCAACTTCGGAGAGAGCAGGACATTGCCAGCCTTGTACGCCCTCGGGCGCCAGTCGAACTGATCGACCCAGACCATCGGCCCTGTTCCGAAAGTGAAGAGCTCGATGGAATGAAGCAGGACATTGTAGAAGAAGTCAGGCCATTCGGTCAGCAGATCGGAATACTCCTCGGCAATGACTTCCCCGTAATTCAGATCGTAGGAGTCATTTGGATCCCGGCGAACCTTGCAGGTGATCAGCCCGGGGGAATCCATGAGGAGTGACCAGTAGGATTCGGCATTTGTGTCGCGGATGGCCTCGGCCTCGCCGGAGTTGAAGTTCGCGCGCCAACCCTGGCCCTTATGTTTCAACAGTGACGGATTGTACGGGCGATTCCCGTTCATCTGGCCCTGCACCTTTGTCCGGTGTGTAGCCGACTCACTATCGGCCTGCTTGAAGCGGTCATAGATCGACACGGCCTGGGCGGGCATGGACACCCGCTTCGCTATGGGCTCACCTGAATCGGTGATATTGTGGACTACATCTTGCGGCTGTTTCTTGACATCGGAGGGTGTGGTTTTCATGGTTGTTCTTTCGTAGTTAAGAGTTTCCGTTTCCAACATGCTTCAGGGAACCTGTCTGCCTTATCCTCCGAAATCAGCATTCTGATGACCTGAGCATGAAGATGAACCTGTGCCTTGTTCATGACCGTGAAGATCTGGCAGGTCTGAAGTTCCTCGTCCTGCGGAAGTTTCGGAAGGCTGAAACTCTGACGCATCCATGCGAGGACGCCATTGCAGGTCTGACACATGATCCGTTTGTTCTTGTCACAGGCCACGCAGATCTTCGATCGCTCAACGGCTTCCTCCTCATCGCAGAAGAGTTTGCCACCATTCTTCCTAGCGGCCCGCATGAGCGCATCGGTCTTCTTGAGAACATCGTCCATCCCGATATGGTTCGTCTTGAAAGTAGCCGGATGATTGACGAAGCACTCGGGAGCCCGCTTGCAGATCGCGTCCTCAATGAAGGCATCGTAATCATCGGGGATCGGCAACTTGTTGGCTACACGGTGTTGTCGGGCAAGGAGGAAAAGGGTTTCAATATCACTGGCCCGCATCTCGATCTTGGTCGTCGGATCGATCCAGTAGAACTCATGGGGCGGGACATCCATGTGGTTCTTCAACTTTAAATAAGTAGGTTTCTCATTTGTCATAAATCGGAACATAGATAGTTTTCAGGATCAGAGTCAATGTCATTCTCTCTGGCAATCTTCGCGAGATCATCCTGAGTGTTCCCTGGCATCGTCGTTGAAAGCGGCAGCTTGCCCAGCTTCACACGGACATACTCAAGGGCGCAGACGGAAGCATCGGCCTCGTCGGGGGACTCCCCGCCAGTCCTCAACTTGTAGTCCTTCTTCGTCTCGATCTGCATCGGAGTACCGGACTCCTCCAGCCGCCGCTGGGTAAACTCCACGGCCGCTTTCGTGGAGAGTCCTCGGATATGTCCATTGCGTCCAAAGTAGTTCATCGAGTACCACAACTCCGTGACGCGGTTCTTGTACTGGGTCCGGCAGGTGATGTCGCTCCCCACTTCGACAGGCAACTCGGACGGCTTTCCGCCGAACAGGACGCGGGTGATGCCTCGGCCCAGTTTGTCCTCCATGAAGTCAGCCAAGGCACCCTGCATGCCCGTACAGTCCATGGCGACATCGGAGAGGGTTATGCCATAGGTCTTCAACTGGACGGCCACCTGATCGGTGATGTGCTGGCTCATGAGCTTATCGCCCACCGATCCCAACTCGATGGACACCGGCTCCAGGAAGTGAATCCCGAAAGTGTCATCCCCCATGATACCGTACTCGAACGGGTAGAAGATGGCTCTGTCACCACCGGAGCTATAGGCCGGATCGAAGCCCGCCGCCATGCTGAAGGTATTCTTCCAGATCGCCTTCTCCATCATCTTGTACTTCGCAATGAAGGATTCCGACATCACTGTGGGAACCAGACCTTCAGGCGGGATCCAACCGCGCCGCTGGCTCCAGTACTGGAACGAGTTGACGCCATAGATCCGAACCGTGTCGTCGATCATCTGTTGCGTCAGCAGGAAGAAATACTTCTTCGGATCAGCGATACCCGGGCTCTTGAGTCCATCGAAGTAGTGAACCATCCCGTAATCCGTCTTCCACTCGGTCATGGAGGGATTCACGCTCTCCCATCCCTTGACCGGCTTGGAATGTCTTCCCATTGGATCCAACCGGCTCTGAGGATTGCCCATGCCCAGGAACCGGAACTCACGGCCCGAGGAAAGGTTCGTCGCCGCATCACTGGCGGCTGGCAATGATCCCTGCATCTCGTCCACGACCAGACGGTTGAACTCGTTATGCAGACCGATCAGTTTGTTCATGCTCTGGAGCTGATTGCCCTGATTGACAGCATGCCCCATGATGACACTCTTAGAATTCTCCCCGCCAAGGCTCAGGCATGGGACTGACATCTTTACTTCGCCCGGGAGGTTCCCGCCATGCATCCCATGGAACTTCGCTATTTCCCCGAAGATACGGAGCTTCAACGCCTCGATGCCCGTACTCACGACATTCGTGCAAGTACGGTCAGGAGCGGATAACCAATCCGCGAGTAGGATGATCGCCGCATCCGTGGTCTTGGCCGTACTGCTCGGACCCCACCAGATGTCATGCGTCATGCCTTCCGGCCCGAGAGCGCACCATGCCTTGATCCTGGGGATCGTCCACGGAGTTTCGATGTACCCCTTGCGACCATCCGGCAGTTTCTCCGGCCACAGCAACCGGATCGCCCGATACAGGTGTTGCCACGGCTGGCTCCCGTCCGGACACGGCACGAAGTCATCCCCCGCACTCGCCGCACCCCACCGGTAGCAATGCAGCTCAATCGAGGCATCCGATATGCCGTCAGGAAAGGTCACGCCATATCGGACAACACTCATACTCCATTCCTCAACCAGTGCCAGAAGCGAAACCCAACAATCTCAATCCGTACCGTAACCCCTACTGGCGTTGCTGCATCGCCCTTCTCACAATCCATTTTTGTATAGACCGGATACACGGCAATGTCAGTACACCAGTAGCCGAATGGAATCGTCTTGCGTAATCTCCTGAGCGAATCCGTTATATAGGCGAGAACATCCGGATTGAACCTGCACATCGATAACGGAAACTCATCTCGACTTTCAAGACCAACCAATAACCTATGATGCCGAAGAGGATTTTTATACCATGGAATTTTGATCATCGTTGCACCCTCGTCTTCTTCGCCACCACCTTCAACTGCTTCGCCGCCTGCTCGCACAACCTTGCCAACACCATCGCCGGATGCTGCCCACTCGTCAGCTTGCAGTCCACCACATGCCGGCATGGAACCCCATCCATCATCGCCATCACCACCAACGCCATCGCCCCATGCGGCGCCTTCACCACCTTGTCTTCAGTCGGCGGTATGCTCCGAAACTCCATCCCCACCCCCATCGGGAACATCCTCCCAAACTCCTCCATAGCCTTCTCCTCCGCATCTCCGAACACGCGCTCCTCAGCTTCCCCCGTTCTCACCAACCGCGCCGGATCAATCTGCACCACATCCTCACTCATGATCACGATCCTTTCTTCCCATCAATTTCCTCAATCGCCTTCGCCAAACTTTCCAGCGGCTTCGACAGCACATTCTCCTCATCCCCTCTCTCACTGTCCGAAGCGAACAGCCTCTCAATCGTCCTCGCCGGGATATTCAAAATCCTCACCGGCATCGCCAGCAACTCTCCAAACAATCCCATCTCATACCTCGCTTTCTGTTTCGCCTTCTACCCGCAAACAGAGGCATTGTAAATCCTCAAAATATATAGAGGACATCCATCATCATCAAATAGTCAAACAGGGGTAGTGTAAAAACATCACAGACATAGAAGAGATATATACAAGTATCCCCCCTTGTGATTCCCCCTCCCCCCCAGGCTTATTTGCAGAGGATGGGGAAGGAAGTGAAGAAAAGAATGCTTATTTATCCTGAGCATGGTTGGCAGAGCCAACGAAAGCGTAGTCCATGCAGTCTGCGATCCAAGACCCACAAGGTTGCGGTGTCCATCGGAGCTATCCGAGACGCAGGCTTATTCTTTTTGGATGGGTGACTGGTGTCACCTTGCCGTGTGTTAT
>Ga0194063_10001307_pt1 | contig 16323 bp, 13 predicted proteins | sample SepL3720m_MetaG_FD_155459 | JGI IMG/M metagenome (GOLD analysis project Ga0194063, IMG submission 155459) | Anoxic zone freshwater microbial communities from boreal shield lake in IISD Experimental Lakes Area, Ontario, Canada - Sep2016-L373-20m | ecosystem: Environmental > Aquatic > Freshwater... | reverse complement strand
CAGAATGGGAATAGATCTGGTCGATGATCACCTTCAGGCCGAGCTGGTGGGCGCTTGTCACCAGGTCGTCGAAATCGCCTAGCGTTCCGAACATCGGGTCGATGTCGCAGTAGTCCGAAACGTCGTAGCCGAAGTCGAGCATCGGCGAGCGGAAGACCGGCGACAGCCAGATCGCGTCCACGCCAAGACCGGCGATGTAGTCCAGCTGCGAGGTGACGCCCGCAAGATCGCCGAACCCGTCTCCGTCGGTGTCCATGAAGCTGATTGGGTAAACTTGGTAGAAGACCGCGCCGCGCCACCATTCCCCCGACACTAGCTCATTCGTCTGTTCAGTCGTCATCTTATCCCGCCTCCTGTTGGTAGATCTGGACGCAAAGTAAAGTGGCCCCCTCCGTCCAGACAAATAAATTACGGGTTTAAGCTATTGCCACATCTGTATTGCAGCTGAATGGCGCTGCCCCACTAAGTAGATCGCAGATAGCGGCGAATTTATTGCCACCCGCATAAAGTCGCATCAATGCTTTAGTCATGTTGCCAAACCCCTGTGAAACATCATTTTTAGGCATTTGTTGTCCTTACACCATTTCCCCTTATTGCCAATCATGATGGCTTGATCGAATAATCTTCACCATACCTCAACAATAGATCACGAAGTCGTTATATTAGTAAAGCCTCTCCACGCGCTATAAAGCGACTAAAGCCCTCAAGATCAATATTGGCGCCGCAAACGATAACTGCTACTCGTTGGCCTTGCAACTGAACGCGTAAGGGGCCTATTGCGGCAGCAAGTGCTGCTGCACCGGCAGGCTCGACAGCCAACTTCGCATCATGGAAAAGTACTGCCATTGCTCGACAAATCTCATCGTCACTGACAGTGACTACTTTTTCTAGATTAGCACGACACAGCCCCATAGAATACGCTAGTGTCATTGGTGGCCCCAAGCTGTCAGCGATCGTATTGACGACGGCTAGTCGCTCCGGCTGGCCACTTTCAAAGCTACGACGCATGGCATCAGCACCTTCTGGTTCGACACCAAAAATACGGCAGAAAGGATTGATGGCTTTGACAGCCGATGCTAGGCCGCTGGCAAGACCACCGCCACCGATGGCAACAACAACTACATCTAGATCTGGTAACTGCTCCATGAGCTCCAGACCGACTGTTGATGTGCCGAGCGACGTCAATAGGCCGTCGAATGGGTGGATCATGGTACGGCCTTCATCAAGGACGATCTCTTCAGCGCGCGCAAAAGCTGAAGGACCATCGACTGCGATTAACACTTCTGCGCCATAACTGCGAGTGGCAGCAAGCCGAACTGGATTTGCCGATGCCTGTACCACCAGCTTGGCCGATACGCGGACAACGCTGGCAGCAAAGGCCGCTGCAACAGCATGATTGCCTGCGCTTACTGCAGTAATTCCTCGTTGGCGCTGATCAGCATTGAGCCCCATGACCGCATTCAATGCACCACGCGCTTTGAAGGTTCCGGTACGCTGGAGTAGTTCAAGTTTTAGGTGGACCGATGCCAGATCGGCTAATAATGTGTCGGCATGTTTGCCCTGGAACTGCACAACTGGCGTGCGCACGATGTATGGCTTGAGGCGAGTAGCTGTCGCCCGCATATCATCTAATTGGAGTTGTGAAGATACGTTCATCAAATCTTTCTTTCTTTTTAATTACCGAGAAATACGACGGCATCGACTTCAACTAAAAAGCCACCATAAAACGGATTTACTGGTACGACTGTACGCGTCGGCTTGTGGTCGCCAAAAAAATCCGCATAGATTTGATTAAATACCGGCCAACCATCAGGATCAGTGAGATAGACGTTGACCTTGACGACTTGATCAAGCCGGCCACCGGATGCCTCGATCACTGCACGCATATTGGCCAGCGCTTGATGTGTTTGTACGGCTAGACTGTCTGAGGCCAGTGATAAGCCGGCTTCAGTGACGGCGATCTGCCCCGACACAAAAAGTAGGCTCCCAACCCGCATGCCGGATGAATAATGACCGCGCGCAGGCGGGCCGCATTCTGGAGTAATGGGGACTAAGATTGTCATGGTTTTATTCTTTGTTAAGCGCCTGCTTCGAAAAAGTACTGCAATGTAAGTTCATAACTTTACCTAGGGAGCGCAATTGTCCTTGTTCGATAACCCACGGTACTATTACTGAAATACCACAACCACAGGTTCGCTGGAAAATAATGAGCGTCCTACAGATAAGTGTTTTTAGCATGTAATTTGGCTTTGACGTATTCAAAACATTGGTAATGCAAGTGCCAAACCTGAATTAGAAAAGTAAATGTTTAACCCCAAGCAACCCTATTCGCCAAGCGAGCATGTTTTGTATATATTGTCTTTGCTCAGAAGTACCTCATGATGGCCATGCCCTGTAGGAATCATTGGGAAACAATTTTCTTTAGCATCGACGTGAACGTCAAGAAAGAATGGGCCGTCAGTTGATATGCATTCATTAAGAGCATCGGCTAAAAAATCGCGTTGCGTTACCATCCGAGCCTTCCACCCGAATGCTCGCGCTAAAGCAATGAAGTCTGGCGGAGCTTCGTCAATGCTGTGACTGTAACGGCCGTCGTAACTCAGTTCTTGCCATTGGCGGACCATTCCCATATTGCCGTTGTTGCAGAGAATCACTTTAATGGCTGTCCGATACTGAATTGCCGTGGATAGTTCCTGAATGTTCATCATAATTGACGCGTCGCCACTGACGCACACTACTAACTTTCCCGGGTTTGCGATCTGCGCACCGATCGCCGCTGGCAAACCATACCCCATTGTTCCCGCGCCACCTGAAGTCAACCAACGATACGGTCGTTCGAAAGTTAAGTATTGCGCTGCCCACATTTGGTGCTGCCCAACATCGGTTGAAACTATGGCATCGCGTCCTAGAAGCGCAGCATTAAGTTGTGTCATCAACGCCTGCGGAACAATAAAATCCCGTCGATCTTCGAAGCCTAGTGAGTTCTCAGATCGCCATACAGCTATTCGACGCCACCATTCATCAAGACGAGCAGGGGCCAATTTCATCCCATGAAGTTCAAAATGCAATGCTTTTAGCAAATCGTAGCAATCTCCAATAAGTGCCACATCTGCCTGAACTATCTTATTAATTGAACTGGGATCTATGTCAATATGAATTTTTTTGGCGGTTGGGCAGAAGTCGCTGAGCCTTCCTGTCACACGGTCATCGAATCGTGCGCCAACGCATATCACTAAATCGGCGTGATACATAGAGAGGTTAGCCTCCAATGTCCCGTGCATTCCCAACATACCAACAAACATTGAATCTGAAGATGGAAAAGCGCCCAGCCCCATTAATGTGAGCGTGCAAGGTGCACCGTAATCTCTAACAAATTCAAAAAAAGCGTCACATGCTAATGGACCGGAGTTAATCAATCCGCCACCGCCATACACAATTGGTTTGCGAGCCAGCCGAATTAGTTCTGCAGCCTTTCGTATATCAAGCAACGTCAGTGCAGGTTTAGTCGGTGGTGTGTGTTTGCCTACTGGATATTTCGAGTGAGAAACAGTTGCTTGCTGGTGATCTTTCGGAAAATCGATTAACACTGGTCCAGGGCGGCCTTCCGTTGCCATGGCAAACGCCCGCCGCGCAACATAGCCGGCTTCGTCGGCACTCGATATCTGAATATTCCACTTCGTGACTGCCTTCGAAATACTAAGAGCGTCGCATTCCTGAAAGGCGTTTGTTCCTATCAACTTTGAAGCGACTTGTCCGCTTATGCACACAACCGGTATCGAGTCACATAGGGCATCGAGTAGTCCAGTCGTGGTGTTGGTCATGCCGGGCCCCGAAGTTACCAGTACGATGCCAGGCTTACCGGTCGTTCTGGCATAACCTTCAGCTGCATGCACCGCTGCCTGTTCGTGCCTCACCAACACATGCTTTAGACGCTTGTCGGCATGCAACGCATCGTACATTGGCAATACTGCACCACCAGGATAACCAAAGATAACCTCTACGCCGAGATCGACGAACGCATCTAACAGCGCCTGCGCACCGGTTTGAACCGTCAAACCTTGAGTAGGTCTCAAGCGATTGGAGTCAGAAATTGGCATACATCATCACTTCAACAATTGGGGAACAGCGATTACGTTTCAATATTTCGAATTAGTTCCGTATCGAACGAATTCTGTGTGCGCCTCTAAATCATTTCTCATACTTTGACCCAATTCAATTTGCTCTGGCCCACGAGACTACCCGTCGTGCCAAAGATACTGTGGGGTCAATGATTGGCACCCTAACTAAGTGCTGGTTCAGGACTAGAGGAATTTCTGTGCAACCCAAGATGAGGATCGTTGCGCCGCGATCTGTTAAGGCACGTGCTGCTGAAGAGAGTAACCTCTTACCCAAAACTAGGTCGGAGGCCTTTACTGCGGCTATGCCTGGCATAATTAATTGACGAATCTCTATTTGTGCAGGCAATACCCACTCTACTGTGCAATCACCGAAGGTCGAAAGCCGTTTTTTGTATAGACACGAGGCCAAAGTTGCCTCTGTTGCTAGCAGCCCTATCCTTACCCCAGGCCCGGAGTAATTTAAAGCGTCCTCTAATGCTGTATCCACTATGTGTAGCATTTCAACTTTTAGACCGCTGCGGAGCTCATCAAACCAAAGATGTGCTGTATTACAGGGCATAACTATCAGGTTTGCACCTGCAGCGACTAATCGGCGGCCACATTCCAGCATTGCGGCCAAGGGAGATGTGCTGCCGGTCAGATATGCATTTGCACGATCTGGAATTTGTGGAATGTTACTCACCACGACTGGGACATGATCCTGATCACTCTGGGCAAGTGTCACCGCGATGATCTTCTGTAGAAAATCAACGGTAGCGAGAGGCCCCATCCCGCCTAGTACTCCTACAAGCCTTGTTGTATTGGATAGTGAGTCGCTCAGGACTGCGCGGACCGCCGGATCAAAGCGGTGTTTGGTAGTTGTTGAGCCATTTAGGCTAAAGGCGCAGGCCATATTTTTAGGGATTAGGAATTTGCTGGGCTTTAATAAGGAGTCAGTGGCGCATTGACTACTGCAAGCTGGAGTGATTGTGCGAGCTTGGCAAGGGAAACCTTATCGACCTTTCCAATTGGTAAGGTAGGAAGTTCATCAAGAAAATAAATGTGTTTTGGAATCTTGTAGTTGGCCAACCGTGAGCGCAATTGCTTGCGGATATCTTCATCATCCTTTGAACACGCTCGCATTACGACAAATGCCACGGATACGTGACCCCACATCGCATCAGCCACTGCGATTACGCTAGCCGCACGCACTTCAGGTAGCGAAGCTAGTGTCTCCTCGATTTCCTCCGAGTTGACGTTATACCCACCAGACTTGAATACGTTATGTATGCGGCCGACTAAGCGGAGGCAACCGTCTTCCAGCAATTCTCCGATATCACCGGTTCGCAACCAGCCGTCATCGGTAAGTGCATGCTGACTAGCTTCTGGGTTTTGCCAGTAGCCCGAAAACTTGAATGGAGTCAAGACCTCGATTTCGCCAGCTGAACTATGGGCTATTAACTTCGGGGTAGCCGCGATTCGAATCGCGTACGGGGGAACAGCTCGGCCAACTGTTCCCTCCAAGGTCTGACGTGATGAGTCAAACGGGGTGAATGTGACCGATCCAACGGTCTCGGTCTGTCCATATGATGTCGCAAGTCTTGGACAAATTTCACGCAAACGACTGATTAGAGCGCCAGATGCATGAGCACCACCCCAAAAAATTAGGCTCACGTCGGCAAGATCAGCGGGGTTGAAGCCAGGCGAATCCAAGACTAATTGAAACATCGATGGCACTTGCCCAAAAACTGTGACGCGCTCGGACTTAATCAAAAAGGGAATCTCGCTAGGCGAGAAGCGCTCCGCAAATACACTCGTTCCACCTCCAATCAAAGCGTAGCAAGCCAAGTCACCCACGCATCCGATGTGATTGATAGGCAGATTGTTTAGCACTCGAAGAGGTCTGACTTGCCAGAGCGCCGCTTGAACCTCGGACGCAGAACTCAGGCTTGCGTGCGTAATCATGGCACCCTTCGCTGGGCCAGAAGACCCAGATGTGAAGACGATTAAACATATGTCCTCTGGACGTGTCTGTTCAATCCGATCCCTCACGTGTGCACGGAGGAGCGCCTCACCTTGATAAATGAATTCGCTTTCTTTGGTTAGATGTGTCTCTACCGAAATTGAATCAACCAAGATAATCGTTTGGATTGACTCAGACTTTGCGACTAACCAATTGTGGTAGTCACGACCACCGATGTAAGGCTGACCGAGTAGGAGCTTTGGAGAGACTTTTTCAAGAACCTCATCGAGTTCTTGCACGGTGTATTTTGGATTCAATCCAAGCCAGATCGCACCTATGGATGCTGTTGCCAAGAAATAAACTAGGAACTGTATTCCCGGGCCAGCCAACATTGCCACCCTGTCGCCGTGTTCAACGCCCGAATTTATTAATGCCGCAGCGCAGGAAAATACCTTGGCCTCGAGGTCAGCGTAACTTAGTCGGAAATTTTGATCTACTGCAGCTTCCGCAGTTGGTCGCACTTGTGCCCAATGACGAACCCAATGGTGTAGACAGTTAGGGGTGCCACAGGGATCAAGTGGCCAAATCGGACGTGCGACTTCTTGGTAATGTAACTTGCTAAAGTTGGAGTTCAATGGCCCGCCACCCGTCGCCAGAATGATGGATGAGGAGAGTGCAGAGAAGCCCGCCACGAAGTGTTGAGCAGACTTGACAACTACAAGACGTTGTTCACTAGTGTCAATACTCAATGCCGTGAAGAAATCGGGACTATAGGCCTGGTCTCTTTTTGAACTGACAACAATGGTTAAAGTCCCAATTCGCAAAGCGCAGCACGCTCCTAGGTGCATCCGAGTACCAGCCCAAGATTGGAAGACTTCAGGATTTATGCTGATAACCTGGGTAACTAGCGGGGCAAGTTCTTCGGTGCTGGAATCCGACCAACGTCTTTGTGGAAGTAGGCAATTTGCACCGATACCCGCCGCTGTAGCCACTGCCACGATCGCTGGTCCCCAAATCGGACCCACGCAGGCCTTGATATCCGATAAAGCCAAGAGATGGGAGATGATGGTCGTATCCTGACCAAGTGCACCACTTCCCGGGTTATCGTCGACATCCGCAATGACAGTTACTTGATCAGATAGGTGCAAGGCCATCTCTAATGCCTCGGCAATCGGTATCATTGGTCGGGTACTTCGCGTTCGAAGTTCTATGACTTGCTTACCCAATTGCGTGGCCCAGTCCAAAGCCAATGCGTAGTTATCAGCAAGGACCAGTACTTTGGCCCCCATGTCCCGAACGTCTCCGCCCGGGAAACCATGGATGAATGACGCTGATGCAATACCGGGCACACTTTCTGCCTCGTAAAGCTTTTGAACAAAGGATCTGACGGGTTCAATCGTAGTATGGAATCGCGCGATCGTGCGGCAGTCAAAAACCGCTTTGGCGGGCCTCCATTTCGTGCGCGCTGCTCTCTCTAATAGTGTGATGAGTTCCTTGGCACGATCTAAGAAATCAGTGTGTGGATACTCTTTGTACGCAATAATTACGTCGGCCGCATCTAACATTGCGGGCGTGAGGTGGGCATGAAGATCAATCTCTACACCCACTGGAAGTTCAGGCCCAACCAATTGGCGAACACGTTTCAGAAAATCGCCCTCGCAATCGTCATAACCCTCAGCGCACATGGCCCCATGCAAGCTCAAGGCGATGAAGTCCAGCGAACGTGTATTTGAAATCTGACCAAGTATCTCGTCGCGCAGATTTTCGTAAGTAGTACGCTTTACCCTACCCCCAGGAAGTGCGAATGCGTAGGTGCCTTCCTTTACGATCCATCCATTTTGGATTTGAGCTTGGCGAAGTATGTGCAGGGGCGCAGATACTTCTGTTAGTTCATGCGGGTGTTCACCAGGGCGAAATAAGAACGCCGACTCAAAACTGGCCTGTGTTATTTGTTTACCGAGAAACGTGTTTGATTCAGTTCCAAACCCTGCCGTAAAGACCGTCAATGGGCGGACGTCAGCATTAAGGATGTTGCTCGACATTGCGACCTCGTCTGACCAAAGCTCTCTCGACTGTTCTCTGATGTCTTCTAGTTAACGGAAAAGTCCACGCCGCAAACGCTGCTCCCACCAATAAGAGGGCTGGCAGACCAGTCGCCACAAATCTAAAGGCTGCTGATGTTTCCGCAGTCAGCGCAATTTTCGGGTCGAAGCCAAGGACGCCTACTAACATCAAACCTACCCCGCCACCTAACGTTGCTGTGCCTTTGGTAGCTAATGACACCACGGCGTGAAAGTTCGCCGCCCGATTGGCTCTACTCTTAAGAAGTTCGTAGTCCACCACATCGCCGATTAAGGCATTTGGCGCAATATAAACAACCGCACTACCCAGCGCGCGCAGTCCAATCAGGAACAGAAGAATCGGAAGACTGCTGGACTTATCCGGAAAAACGAGTAGCGCCCCTAGTGCCAATGCTGATATCAACATGCCAAGGCCCCAAGCCTGGTGCTTCCCCATGGAAATCATGAGTCTGTACCAAAGCGGTAGACTGACCAAGGTCACAACTGCGTCGACCAACAACACTAAAGCAAAGTCTTGCTTAAAAGGAAGTACTGTGGTCAGATACAAGAATACGAGCCCATAGAAGATTCCTTGCCCAAACCCTGTCAATACGAAGACACCAACAAACCAAAGCAACGGACGGTTCCGGATCATGTCCTGAACAGTCCTTAGGATCGACACTCCAGAAGGTGTTCCGCGAGAGTTGCCGATCGGAACTACCCAGAGCGAAATAAAACAAAGAACCGGCAAAGTCACAACGAAACCTATCGCGATCGCCGATAGCGTCTCAGCTTCATAACCTCGGTTCCCCTCGGTTTGGAAAAAAGGTGCGACGGCGAACAGCAAAGTTCCTATTGCAAATGCGAAAGCCAATGCCGATGCGATTAGAGAGCGCTGTCGGTAGTCACTTGCAAGCTCTGTTCCCCAGGCTTTATGTGGTATTTCGATGAGCGAATAGCCGAGATAAAAGGCGAGGGACCAAAAGAGATACGATCCCGCTGTCGCATCAACCCCAGGGATATATAGTTTTGGCATCGAAACTACTAGTACAACTGTGCCGGCCAACAACCAAGGCTTGCGCGTTCCCCACCTGCTCGCAGTTCTGTCCGACCAATATCCGATGAGCGGGTCCACTAGGGCGTCGAATGCCCGTGCCGCGATGAGAATAATTCCAATCGTCGCTATTGGGATACTGGTGTTCTGTGCATAAAAACCTGGAAGAATCGCGTACGCGGGGAATACAACTAAGGCAAGTGGTAGCGCCAGCGCACTAAAGGCAATGAGTTGGACGATGCTAAATCCAGTCACTGACCGACCCACCGGTAGCGGCATCATGCGCATCTGTAGAGCCTCCCAAAATAGGTGGAGTCCAGCGCATAAGCCGAGTCGATTGCTGCTCGCAATCGAAACGGCGGATCATGGGGCTGAGGCTTAAGGGCAGGCGTATCGATGTTCATGATCAGCGTGCCGTTCGCTGCAGGGATCAAATGCGAGTCGAAGATAGGCGCATCATCGAACTTGAGCATCAGACCATTTGCCCCGTCGCTGATTGTCACCACACCCGTCAATTTGTTTGCATAACAACCGGGGGGGATCACTTCACCGATAATTCCAACCTTATCCACTGGAAACTGGCTGGATATTTGCGTATTCATAGATGTGGACCGCCTCACAGATTCCTCTTCCATGAGCCCCGTCCAACTGCGCGGCGCAACGTCCATTAGGCAATCCATCAGATCGAAGGCCAAGCCATCAATTCGTGCAGATTCAGCGCTTACCATCAGGAGCAGCGCTGTGTCTGCTTCCGGTACGATGAGGCACTGTATCCGCCACCCGCGTCCACCACCGCCATGGTGCAGGAGCCTGTGACCAGCCAACTCGGTGATAAAGAAACCCAGTCCATAATGACACTCGGCACGCTCTGGGCTCCATCTCAAATCTACGTCCTTAACGAAGGTCTGCGGTGAAAATACCTCGGCCATGGCTGCCGCGCTTTGATGGTTCCCCCGCTTGCATGCAATGTCGAGCAGAAATTTCAACCAGGAAAGTGCGCCATGCGCCGAAGCATGTATACGTGCCGACCCCTCGGAATTTTGGCCGGTAAGTTCATCAACCAGTGTAGGGTGCCCGTTTACCGGCATGCACGGACGGATCAGATTGCCGGGAATATCAGAAGTGGTCAATCCGGACCAAACCCCGGTCATCCCGATCGGCTCAAATAGCAACTCGCGCTGTACATCATGCAACATCCGGCCAGTCAAGCGCTCCACGGCAAGTCCTAGAGCGATGTAACCAAGGTTTGAATAAGTGAATGTTTCCCGAAAACCTGCACTCATCTTCATGTGTCTAGCACGAGAGATTCGCCTTGCTTTGCCGAATGTCTGGTCGATACCCCACTCGGCGATTCCTTCCCGAGAAATACCTGTCCGCATGGAAGCAAGGTCTCTAAAGGTGCATTGTGATTGGACCAATTCATCGGGTAGTGCCATTTCGGGAATCAATCTAATAATCGGGGCATCCCATGAAGTAATTCCCATTGATACAAGTTTTGCGAAAGTCAGTGAAAGAAACGCCTTGGAACACGAGCAAAGATGGAACAACGTATCTGCATCCGGAACAGCCGATTGAGCGTCGCTGTGGTGAACACCACTGGGAATCGCAATCACAACCTCGGAAGTCCCCCTTAGCACGGCCAAACTGGCGCCGCCATGCGGTATGTCAGAAAGGCCAACTCGCAACCGAAGTTCGAGTGCTTCCTGCGTGCCGCGAGCTCCTTTCATATTCACGAAGGCTTTAGCACAAATAAACCGAGCCAATTTGCAACCATGGCGGGTCTTGCCTGACCATCGATTTCCATAGTGTTCCGCGTTTTGATTAAGAACCTTCTATCGTCGCGTTTATTGAGAGAAGTGAGGCTACTTCGCATCCTAATTTGAGACCCAATGGGAACGGGTTGTATCCAGCGTACACGGTCAAGGCCGTAGTTGATGCCGTATGCAACATCGGATGGCCACATGCCAATTTGATGGGAGCAATGGGTCAGCATGCCCAGTGTCCAAAAACCAAATGCGACGGGTCCGCCGTATGGACCCTCGTCTTTGGCGCGTTCTGGATCAATGTGCAGCCAATCGTGATCTTTAGTCGACTCGCTGAACTGGTTGATCAGGCTTTGTTCGACAAGGATCCAATCTGAAACACCTATCTCGAAGCCGACTCGCTCCATCATTTGGGCGGTGGTCAGTTTCGAGCGATTCATCTTTTCAACTCTCCGTCCTGATCCAGATCGTCATGGCGACGCATTTTTGGCCCAAAGGCGAAAAGCACGAAAGCACCGATGAGTACTGTCACCCAAAGGTTGGGTTCAATGCCTGCCTTTGGCACCGCATTAAACAGCATGTGAGGGATTATTCCTGACAACAAAACGTTGCCGTTGGTGTGTACGTAAATTAGGGTCATAAAGACAGAAAATGCAATCACATTTAAGACATATGGAACGAACACAATCCCCGACTGCGACATGCTACTCAGGAAGAAAGCTGGGAGATGCCAAACAGCCCAAACGAGGCCAAGCACAACCGATGCAATTTGGGCATTCATCAAGGTCAACAGGCGAGGTAACGCGTATCCACGCCATCCAGGTTCCTCGCCCAGCGCACCAATGTCTTTGAGGAAATGGCCACCCAGAAGGATGATAGGCAAGGTGGTGACCCATGGGCTGAAGTCGAATTGGTCCAAACGGTTAAACCAGATTGATGTCCCGAAGTTAACAAAAAACCATAGCAAGGGGTAACCCAGAAAACTTATCAAAATCCAGGGCCAATATGCACGCCCTCTGAATAGAGAAACCAGAAAACTCACCACCCCGCGCCAGCCATTTCTGTAAAAGGTCAGAATGATCGCAGCCATAGCCGGCGCAGACACGGCAACAAAAAACATTGGAGCACCAAGCCGCATCGGTCCAAATGCGGTTGTCATCCATGGTCCATTCCACAAATAAAGGCCCAATACACTCCATGTAATTGCAAAACTGATAACGAAAAACAACAGGATTTCAATTTGCAGTTGCGAGCGACTCGTCTCGATTGATTGGTTCACTGTGGAAGAATTCACGTAAGGACTCGACATAAATTTTTCCCGATATGGACCCTGACGCCATTTTGAGCGCCAGGGAATGTCCAAATAATACTAACGGGACCGTTGATTTAAGGGTCAGTTCTTGCTCTAAAACTTCCAATTTGTTTCTATGCCGATGGTCCTCGGCGGCGAAGTGGTCACGGCGTTGATAAGCGGCGCGACCGCGAATCCGCCCATCGTGACCCGTTGGTCGGTGACATTGCGTACCCAACCCGTCACACTCCACTGCTTGTTGCTGTAACCAGCGCGAAGATTTACTATCGTGTGTTCAGGTTGCTTGAACAGTTCCGTGTTTGCGTTGTCGACATAGTTCTCGCCTCTAAAAGCGAGTTCTGGAACAAAGAAAAAATTACCGCCTGAATTCGCCGCCCAAGTAAATTGCGGCGTAATCGATGCAGTAAGTCTTGGCGCCCGAGGTAATCTGTTTCCAGTTCTCTTGAGGTAACTTAAGTATTGCGCATCAACATAACCGACACCCGCCGATAGCAGGAGATAGTCGGTTAGCTTGGCAGTTAACTGGGTTTCGATTCCATCGCTACTGGCTTTAGCGGCGTTGCTTATGAAGAATCCTGCGCCGTCTTGATCTGAAAGCTGAATGTCTTGATAGTCAAGGTGGAACAGCGACGCGTCAAGGCGTAAACGACCATTCCAGAGGCTGCCTTTATAGCCAATTTCGTAACTGTCTAGATATTCCGGCTTAAATTCAACCTTAGAGGGATCTGAGCTTGGGCCCGCATTAAATCCACCCGATTTGTACCCCTTTGCAAATCTACCGTAAACATTAGCTTCTTCATTGAGCTTTAGAGTACCTGTTAGCGTTGGAGACCACTGAGCGCCAGTGACCTCTTTCGTAAAGGCAGGCACTACACCGAAGCCCGGAATTGGAAAAGTGGCTGTTTGTAAATAATTCATACTCTTTTGCTCGGTGGTGTAACGCACGCCAAACTCTACGTTCACTGAGTTCGTGACCGCATAGTCTGCTGAGGCGAAACCGGCCTTGCTGTCAGTATGGAGGTCAGCGATGGCATTGACGAGGTTTCTGCGATCGGGTCCTAAAAAAACTGGTCCTAGTTCGAGTACCGTGTTTTGTTTATAGTCACGGCTAAAGGCGAAAAGTCCAATGACCCACTTGAAGCGCTTGTTGTTAGTTCCAGTTAGTCGGATTTCATTAGTGACGCTGGATTCGTCAGTATTCAACCCTGTCTTCAAGGCATCTTTGGAGGTGAAATCACGATCAGTCAGGAACTCTGTCTTGCGTGTTCTCGATGCCGTTATGAATGTGAGCCTCGTGTCTCCTAGGTCCTGATCTACTCGCAAGGAGCCACCTTGCACGCGACGGTCACTGCTACAAGGTCCATCCCATGCTGATTCGTTCGGGTTCGTATTGCCGGTAAAGAGCGTTCCGGCGACAAGGCGAAACATGTTGTCGCAAGTTTTGTCGGTTGAGTTATCAGCACTTAGCAGAACTTCCATCGTATCCGTCGGACGCGCGAGCAAATGCGCTCGAAAACTGCTTCCGTTTTCATCGTTGCCAGCGACTCCAGGTACTGCAACGTTAGTCAGGTATCCCTCCCGTTCGCGCTTCACTGCACTCACACGAAAGCTTAGCGTGTCGTCACTGGCCAGGGGAACATTCAGAGTTCCCCCGATTTGCCTGAGGGCATAGTTGCCGAGAGTTACGTCAACTGAGCCGCCAAACTTGCTGGTGGGCTTGTTGGTTACAACATTGATCGCCCCGGCGACGCTGTTTCGACCAAATAGCGTTCCTTGTGGCCCCCTCAAAACCTGGAAGCTGTTGAGGTCAAAAAGGCGCTGACTCATCGCAGCCTCTTCGCCGATGAAGACTTCGTCAACATAAAGACCTACGCTCGTATCGCTTCCCGAACCAGAAGATGTCAGGCCTCGAATGCTAAATTCTCCGCCCCCCGAGTTGCTGTCGTTAAATGACACCCCAGGGAAGAGTGAGCCGATATCACGCACATTTTTTGCGCCAATTTTCTCTAGATCTTGTCCTGACAATGCAGAAACCGACATTGGCACGTCTTTAGCGCTTTCCTCTCGTTTGCGCACCACAACGAATACCGACGGTAGGACGTCTTTGGACTCTTCCGACTGTTGGTTACCTTCAACCTTTTGCGTATCGGACAGCGATGGAACGCTTTGAGCAAATACAAGCTTGGTGCAACTCAGCACCAAGGTAGCGACGACGATTTGGTGGACGCTTGGAAGTCCCGAGCGAGCGTAAGTGAATAACTTCATATCGAACTTCCTTTACAACTAAAATGAACATAAGTTCACTTTAGCACAGAAAATTTTCCAATACAAGTGCTAGCCTGAAGCTTTATCAGGCCAAGCGCCGAAAGCAACTGGAGCAGGAGAATGCGCGCTTAAAGCGCCTGGTGGGCGAACTGCACCTAGAGAAGGCCGTTCACACGGACGTTGCCCGGGGAAACTTCTAAGCCCACAGCGTCAACGAGCCGCTGTACTGGGGGCTGTGGGCAAATATCCCAAACTCTCCGAGCGGCTCGCCTGTCTCCTGCTTGGAGTGGCTAGGAGCACCATGCGTTATGCACGAATCCCCCCAGCGCAAAGAAACGCCATTGCGCCAAGGGATGATGGAAGTGGCCAACCTGTACGGGCACGACGGGTACCGTCCGTTGTGTGACTTGCTTAAGCTTGCGGGCTGGAACACCAGTGAGGCGGTGGTCAGACGCATCTGGCGCCAAGAGGGCCTCTAGGGTGCGTTGGCATCGATATAGGCTGCCCAATCGGCCATCAACTGCACCCGCTTTTCAAACTGGTCCCCGCGCTCGTATGCAGCCGTCGTTTTACTGCCAACAGTGTGTGCCAACGCACGCTCTCGAACGTCAGACGGATAGCCCGTTTGCTCTTGTGCCCAGGTTGCAAACGTCGCCCTAAAGCCGTGCGGAACGGCAGGCACCTTCATCCGTCGCATTACGGCGGAGAGCGTCATATCCGAGAGCATGGTGTTTTTCGAGCTGGGGAAGACCAAGTCAGTTCCGGCAAACCTGGGCAAACTTTCGAGCAACGTGATCGCACCAGCAGATAGAGGTATGCGGTGATCCCGGTCGGCCTTCATGCGGGCCGCCGGGATGTGCCACAAACCGGCTTGCACATCAATCTCTGACCACAATGCACCCCGCAATTCACCGGATCGGCAGGCGGTGTATATCAATAGCTCTAAGCAACGCGCTCCTGAGCCATCAGCCTTTCTGAGCTGAGTCATAAACGCCTGCATCGATGGGTACGGCAATGACCGATGGGGAACTACTTTGCTGACCTTAGATGGCTTAGCGAGCACTTGGTCAAGGTTGCCTCGCCAGACAGCTGGGTTATCCCCACTACGATACCCCCTGACGGTGGCCCAAGAGAGCACCAATTCGATGCGCTCACGCACGCGCGCCATCGTCTTTTTGGTAGTCCACTGCGGCTCAATGGCTTGGAGCACTTCCGTTTTCCCCACATCCCGCACGTGCTTTGATCCAAAAACCGGGTAGGCGTAGGTCGCAAGCGTATTGCGCCACTGCTGTGCATGTTTGGCATTCTTCCAAGAAGCAGTGTGCCCATCGATGTAAGCATGGGCGCACCGCTCAAAAGTCCACTCCACGGTGGCGCTCTTGGTACGCCGCTCTGCAATTGGGTCTGTCCCGTTACGGATGTCGTCTTTGGTTGCCCTGGCGCGCTCGTGCGCCTTAGCGAGAGTGATTTCCGGGTAACTGCCTAAACCGATGTCACAGCGCCTAGCACCGATTTTGGTGCGCAGAATCCAGGACCGCGAACCAGTTTTGCTGACACTCAGACCAAGACCGGCAACAGTGCCCACCATGTGTAGGCCGCGCGTGGTTAGCCTGGACACCTCAAGTGCTTTAAGTGCTCTCGCAACTATTGGCATGAATACTTCCCCACATAGAAACCAACATAAAATATTGCGATTGCATGATACTACGTAAGACCTAGAAAATCGAACCTCAGGGAAAGAAGCCAACTTTTATGTGGGGAATGAGACAAAAAAATACCCCATAAATGGGGTATCTGGCGGAGAAGGCG
>Ga0194063_10001305_pt1 | contig 16330 bp, 19 predicted proteins | sample SepL3720m_MetaG_FD_155459 | JGI IMG/M metagenome (GOLD analysis project Ga0194063, IMG submission 155459) | Anoxic zone freshwater microbial communities from boreal shield lake in IISD Experimental Lakes Area, Ontario, Canada - Sep2016-L373-20m | ecosystem: Environmental > Aquatic > Freshwater... | reverse complement strand
GTTTGGTTTCGAGCGCTCCGGCTCCGTCGGCGGAGGCTGTTTTGACAAAACCATGAACTTTCGCCAGCAATGTCCCGACAGCCTTTTCAGGGTCACGCTGGCTGTCGCAGAGGCGCTCAACGGTGGCAGCGGCGTTTGACACAGCAGACTTCACCTCCCACTGATCGAGCGCCGCAAAGGACGTTTTGGCGCTGTAACCCTTGAGCCATTCGGTCCACACCACGGGATGCCGCGCCACGCGGGCGATGGCCGCATGGTCGTCAGGCGAGTCCAGTGCTGCGGCGAGGGCCTCCAGCAATTCCGGCCAGCCGTCTTTGGCCAGCAGAACACCTTCGGGATCGAACGTGAGCCAGCCCGCCTCTTGAAATCGGCGCGCGACTGCGGAGGCGAACGTTGAGTCGCACACGCCCACCGCCACCTCACGGTTGCTCTTGTCAGCGCACGCCTGCACCACGGCATCTGCCAGCGCCACGGCATCCGCTGCCACCAGCGAGCGGGTCGGTTCGGGCGTGGTGTGCCGCCGGCGGTCGGACCAGAACTCCGGCATGGGCCTGCCCCAATCGTCAAAAGCTGCTTTCAGGCTTGGCGGCGCGCCCACCAGGACGGTGATGGGGATGCTCTGCTCCGCCAGGCGTCGCCACGCCTCCACCGCCAGCCACGTAGGGTCGCTGACGCCCGCCAGAATGATCTCGTCCACACCTTGCGGACAGACCGGAGCCAGGGCGCGCACCCGTTTGGCTTGAACCGGATCAGCGAAGCCCCATTGCTGCCAAAGCGAGACGACACGCTGCTCGAGTTTCGCCAACTCATTCCACCGGTCTTTGTCCTCGGACACACTGTCAGCAACCGTCCCAAAATCGGCATTTCCGGAAACCAACAACTCGCGCGCCTGCTCGATTTGCCGAATGACCGCCAGGCGCCAGGCATCGTCCTTGGCCCCCAGGCCGGCGGGAAACAACGCCGGCACCTCGTCGTCTCTTGTCCCGCGAACCACCCCCAGCCATCCGGCCCAGCGAATCGCGTCCGGCATCACGGCGTCGGGGCGGAAAAAATCATCGGGGGTGGCGACCCGCGGTCCGAGAATCGCGCCGCTTCCATTCCGGGCGGCCTTGTTGACGAGCCGCTCTCTCAACCTGCGACCCGATTCCCGGGTTGACACCACCACCAGTCTGCGTCTCAACCGGCCAGGTTCCTTCTCCAGCCAAAGGGCAAAAAGATCGGCCCATGGCGCGTCCCAACCGAGAAAATCGATGTTCTGTGACATTTGTTTGGTCGATTGCTTTCTTTGGTCGCAGTCTGGCGTCGGCTGCCGGGCTTGATCCCCACAGCCGACGACGTAACTCTGGGGTGACCGGGAGTGTCTCGTCAATCCTCCATCAAGAACTTCATCGCCTGGCCACCGGACCCTTATGCACCTCTAAACCCGCACACCCAACGTTGAACGTGGGCTCTGGAGTTTGGACATTCTGCAGACTTAAGGGGAGCCAATCCCGAAGTGATTGCATCTCTCAGCCCAGAGATGCGCGCGGCGCGCTACCCTGGGTGTGTGAGCCCAAGTACACCCCCAACCCTGAACTGATCTTTACCCACATCTTTTTGGCCGGACACCGGGCATGCAAAAAAGCCCAGAAATACCTAGCACTACAGCGCCATTTAGCAGTTGCGCCTCCACGGAGATCGGTTAGAATGCATGGAATAATTGAATGACGCTGGGCTGGAGATAATCGAATCGCGGGTAATTCGTGGCCCAACGATCACGGCTGCGGACGTAGCAGCCGTGCAACGGTTGCTGGGCTAAGTGATCCCATCCTTTCAGGATGGAGGCCCGCGAACAATGTCCAAACTCCAGCGGCAGACCGGTGGTCTGCCCCACACATGAACAGGTACCCTTTTTGAGCGTCAAAGCCCCAACCAGGAAACCACAGATGCGGACTTGCATGAAGAGGTTTTACCAGCCATATTATCAGGGAAGCCATGATGGGTAGCCGAACCAGATTACTTGTCGCACCCGATGCCGGAGTGTCCTTCTTGCTTCATGTCGGACGACACTGGCGCAGCACCACTGAGGGCTGTCGGCCACGGAGTGCATCGAAAATATAGAAGGTTGATATGTTCAAAAAAGCAGTTTTTCCCGGGAAATATATTCAAGGCGTCGGTGCCATAAGCGAATTGCCCGCACTGATAAAATTGCTGGGCAAACAGGGGTTGATATTGGCCTCGCCCTCGGTGATGGACAAGGTCCTTCCCGCCTGCGGCATCGATTTGAAGGCGCAGGCAATCCACACCGAATCATTTCGCCGCGAGTGTTGCGAGGCTGAACTGGCGCGGGTGTCGGGCATTATTGCGCAAGAGCAGGTGGATGTGCTTGTCGGCATGGGTGGAGGGAAGACCATTGACACGGCGAAAATCGTCGCCGATCGGGCGGGCATTCCCGTGATCATTATCCCCACCATCGCTTCGACCGATGCGCCGTGCAGCGGGTGTGCGGTGCGGTACTCAGCGGACGGCATTTTCGAGGCGGTGAGCTATCAAAAAGCCAACCCGGCGGCGGTTTTGGTTGATGTGGGCATCATCGCTGCGGCGCCAACGCGTTTTCTGGTGGCCGGAATGGGCGACGCGCTGTCAACCTGGTTCGAAGCCCGGTCCTGCGACCGCACCCAGTCGATGAACGAGTGCGGCGGATATAGCACAGCGGCGGGACTTCACATTGCCAAGCTCTGTTATGAAACACTGCTGGCCTATGGTGCGGCGGCTAAAATCGCCAGCGAGCGGCACATCGTCACACCGGCTTTGGATCATATTGTCGAGGCCAATATCCTCTTGAGCGGACTCGGGTTTGAAAGCGCCGGATTGGCGACCGCCCATTCCATTCACAACGGTCTGACCGCCCTGGCGGAAACCCACTCGTTCTACCATGGCGAAAAAGTCGCCTTTGGTGTTTTAGCCGGGCTCCAGCTCACTGACGCGGCCACAGACGAATCAAAAACTGTTTTCTCGTTTTGTGAGGCTATCGGTTTGCCGACCACACTGGCGGACATCGGTTTAGGTAAAGCCGACCAGGAAAAACTGATGGTGGCGGCGGAAAAGGCCTGCGCTCCCGAGCAGCCCATCCATCACGAAGCGGGCATCATCACTCCGGACAGAGTTCTCAATGCCATGCTCGCGGCGGACGCCATTGGCCAGGCAAGATTACAAGCCCGAAGAGCACAGTGCGGTGGATGACACTACTGCAAACCTGTGTGGTAGAGACAGACGCGGCACCCGTCCTACGGAACAGTCACGGTTTAGCCCTGTGGTGAGGCAAGAAGTTCCTTGGCCCACGCCGCTTCTTCGTCGGGCAGCGGAGGGGAGGGCGGGCAGGCATAGTTGAGGACTTCGGAGTAGCGGCCGCGCTCGTAGCACTGGTCCACGGTCAATGACGGTCGGCTCCGCTGCGACCACCCGCTGGCCATCCCGCCCGAGCACCGTTCCCGCCGGACGATCCCACGACTCGGGGATCGCGATGTCGGGCAGATAATGGCGAGCCGTTTCCTCGTCCGCGTCAATTGCCAACCGCTCATCCACCCGAGCCTGAAAGCCGGGCGGCAGTTCGGCGTTGAGTTCGTCACGGGCATAAACGAGCAAACTGGCATGGACATCCCGCCAGTATTCCTCCAGCCACGGGTTCATGCCCGGAAACGGATTCTTCATAGCTGCACTAATACCATTTGAAGGGCCGATCCGCACGGCAAATGTGAACTGATAAGCTCCAACCCTCCCCTGCGGAGGCCGATCATGGAAGAAACTATCAGTTTCTTGAGAGAAAACTAACCACGGATTACGGGAAGCCGGGGGCCGCTGCCGTCAAGGCTGCGGAGTCTAAAACTGGCGCAAGTGGGATCGCTGCCGGCCACACCTTGCAGCCGGTCAAAAAGCCCGAGCACTTTCAAGCGCATCTGATCGAGCGCTGGCTGATTCATCGCAATCCCGCGCATCCCCACCGGCAGTTGGCCACCAAAGCGCTACGCAATCTGCGCAAATGGGGCATCGATTTGCTGGAATTGAAATCTCATTTGCAGCCGGTCGCCAAAGCCATCGGCCGAAAATTCGCGGAGCGACTGATCATTGCACCAATTGAGGAATGTGAGTTGTAATTGGAAGCATGGCCCGTCCATTATTTGAGGCATGGCAATGAACCGCAGTTTATTCGACAACGTGCCTCTTTGGAGTCTCGCGGTGCCCATAGCGGCCTGTGTCACGCTGGCGGTGAGCGGGGGAAGCTCACCCGGCTGGGTTCTGCTCTCTTGTGCAGCCGCCGCGCTAATTGCTTCCGTTCTGGTCGCTGTGCATCACGCCGAAGTGATTGCGCATCGCGTTGGCGAGCCTTTTGGGACGTTGGTGCTGGCTTTGGCGGTCACCGTGATCGAGGTCTCCCTAATCGTCTCCATGATGCGCTCCGCCGGTGCAGCGGCAAGCTCGCTGGCCCGCGACACCGTGTTTGCGACGGTGATGATTATCTGTAACGGGGTCGTTGGCCTGTGCCTGTTGGTGGGGAGCTTGCGGCACCACGTGCTCGCCTTCCGAGTGGAAGGAACCACCCCGCCGTTGGCGGTCTTGACCACCCTCACCACCCTGACGCTAGTCTTGCCAACGTTTACCACATCCACCCCCGGACCAACGTTCTCTTCTGCTCAACTTGTTTTTGCAGGTGTGGTTTCGTTGGTGCTTTACGCGGTCTTTGTCTTTGTGCAAACCGGGCGTCATCGCGACTTTTTCCTGCCCGAAGGGGCTGAGTCGGAGGATGCGCACGCAGTGCCGCCTGCGGCGTTTGTCGCGTGGTTGAGTCTCGCGCTGCTGGTGCTTTCCCTTGTCGCTGTGGTTGGCCTTGCCAAGGTGCTGGCTCCCAGCATTGAGAGGGCAGTCGCAGCGGCGGGAATGCCCCAGGGTGTCGTCGGCATCGCCATCGCACTCATGGTGTTGCTACCCGAAACATGGGCCGCCGTGCGGGCAGCCGCCCGCAATCGAATGCAAATCAGCTTTAATCTGTCGCTAGGCTCCGCTCTCGCCACCATCGGCCTGACCATACCAGCCGTGGCAGTCACTGCCATCGCTCTCGGGCTACCGCTCTCTCTGGGCCTGCCTGCCAAGGAAGTCGCCCTGCTGGCGCTCACCCTCCTGCTTACGTCGATGACCCTGACCGGAGGGCGAGCCACAGTGCTTCAGGGAGCCGTGCATCTCGTCGTGTTCGCTGTGTTCTTGTTCCTTGCGATGGTGCCCTGACCGCGAGCAGGCCCAGTCGGGTTGTCAAGAAGACGAACTGGTGGTGTTCTCCATTCACGTGCGGTACGACTTCCTGCCCAAGGTGGAGACTGTCAGGCAGCAGAGGTCGTCACAGATCTCCAGCAGCGCGCGCTTGCAATAGAGGGCGACGCATCGTACAAGCAACCTGTGCCTGCGACACCCAAAGCCACGGTCGAGGAAGTGCCTGCTGCGAGCCACCGGTCGCTGACCCGTTTTGCGTGGCTCTCCATCGCCGCCGCCCTTCTCACCATCGGGCTGAAGACGGCAGCCTACCTGCTCACCGGTTCGGTCGGCCTGCTCTCCGACGCCATCGAATCGTTGGTCAATCTTGTGGGTGGGATTATGGCCTTGGCCATGTTGACGGTGGCAGCACGACCTGCCGACGAGGACCACGCCTTTGGGCACGGCAAGGCGGAGTACTTTTCCAGTGGCGTCGAGGGCACGCTCATTCTCCTTGCAGCGGTGAGCATCGGAATCGCTTCTGTGCAACGCCTCATCACTCCCAAGCCGCTGGAACAGGTGGGTTTGGGATTGGGAGTGTCGGTGGCGGCCTCGCTGGTCAACCTCGGTGTGGCACTCCTGTTGCTCCGGGTGGGGCGGAAGTACAACTCCATCACGCTGGAAGCCAACGCGCAACACCTGATGACGGATGTCTGGACCTCGGTGGGCGTAGTTGTGGGTGTCGGCGCGGTCGCTTTGACAGGTTGGCAACGCCTCGACCCCATCGTCGCGATGGGGGTTGCAGCCAACATTGTCTGGACGGGCATTAGCATCGTCCGACGTTCCATTTCGGGTCTGATGGACGTGGCCCTGTCTGCCGAGGAACTGGGCTTGATCCATAAAGCCTTGGAGCCTTATCGGCAGGACGGAATGGAGTTTCACACGCTGCGGACACGCCGGGCAGGAGCAAGCCGCTTTGTGGCATTACATGTAATGGTCCCCGGCGGCTGGACAGTGCAGCGTGGCCATGAACTCCTTGAGCGCCTTGAAGGCGACATTCGAAGTGCGCTGCCCGACGCCATCCTGTTCACTCACTTGGAGCCGCTGGGCGACCCTGCCTCATGCAGCGACATGGCCTTGGAAAGAAATGAGGCGGCGACATCACCAAAGCCCAACTGCCCGGCGTCTTCGATGTCGATTACGTCCGGGTGAGCGAGATGAGCCAGTGAGGGTGCGATCTGGCATCGGGCGAATCATGATGACCTCGCAGCTCGGCACCTACGCTCTCGTGCTGACCAGCCATAAGACCAGCCTGGTGGGCATTGGCAGCCTCGGCACCTTGGAGTTGCAGCCGGGGTTTTACGTGTACGTCGGTAGCGCCTTCGGGGCGGGCGGTTTGGCAGCGCGGATTGGGCACCATACCCAGATCGCTGCCCGCCCGCACTGGCACATCGACTATCTCCGAGCCGCCTGTGACCTGATTGAAATCTGGTTTACGACCGAGACAGCCCGCCGTGAACATTCGTGGGCAGAAGCCGCGGCGCAACTGCCGGGGGCCGAGGTGCCGATGCCGGGCTTCGGGTCATCCGACTGCCAATGCGCGACTCACCTGTTCTGGTTCCAGCGTCAGCCGTCGGTCAGAATGTTTCGGCAGCGGGTTAGGACACGCGAACTTTGAACATCGAACACCGAACACCGAATACCGAATACCGAACATTGGTAACTGTTCAGGTGTGGGGCAGACCGGTGGTCTCCCCTGGAGTTTGGACATTCTGCAGACTAAACGGGAGCCAATCCCGAAGGGATTGCATCTCTCAGCCCAGCAGTGCGCGGCGCGCTACCCTGGGTTCCCCAGCCCAACACCCATCCAACCCTGAACGGGTTTCATCCCTCAGCCCAGCGGGCACAGACGATGCAACCCATTCAGGGTTGATGCCCCAATCCGTCGCCCACCCGGGGTAGCTCTCCGCGAAATTGCGCGTCGGGGAAATTGGAGTTGCGCTTTCTTGCCAGCAGTCAATCGCGATGTTCTGAGGTCTGAGGTTTGTGGTTTATTGCGGGCGGCGGGGGTCGCTGGGTTTGAGCGGAATGGTGAGGTTGAGGATTCCTGGCCAGGACACGAACCCGGACAAGTCTTGCCTAGGTGAGATAGGGCGGCGGGACATTTTTTCCTTCGCGGCGCGGGTTGACCACCCGAAAAGAGGCTATTTCAGCCATTATTTGCTAACGGCACATCTATTGCTTAGCGGGTGGCAGGCATATAATGTATGATTGAAGCATTGTTCAACCAGCCGGGTTATCTCGGGGCAAAACGAATGCTGGATGCCACCATGGCACGGCATGATGCGATTGCGGCCAACATCGCCAACGCTGAGACGCCCCGCTACCAGCGGGTCGATCTGGCACCCTCGTTTCGCGCGGAGTTGCAGAGCGCCATCGCCGGCCGGGACACCGCCCGGTTGGGGTCGATGCGGCCGCAAATCGCCAAGGATTCGCTAGCCCTTCCCGTCAATCGCGACGGCAATACGGTCAACCTCGAACGCGAATTGGTCGAACTCAGCCAGAATACCCTTTTAGGCACGATTCAAACCCGGCTGGTGACATCGGCTCTGACAAAACTGCGCATGGCCATTACCGGAAAATCCTGAACTAATTTATGATTAACTTCATTTCCAGCCTGCCCAGCACGACGGCCGCATTGGACGCGGAACGTACTCGGTTGGAAGTCATTGCCCAGAATATTGCCAACGCCAACACCACGCACGGTTTGAACGGCCGCCCGTATCACCGCCAGCAGGTCGGTTTCGAGACGGTGTTGCAGCGCGCGCAGGCTGGGGACGGCCACGGGCAATCGCTGGCGGTGCCACGCGCCGGTCGCGTCCAGGAAGATCTACGCCCCGGACGGGCGATTTACCAGCCGGGACACCCCGACGCTGACGAGAACGGGATGGTGGAGCTTCCAAACGTGAATATTTATGAGGAAATGGCTGATATGATCGTCGCATCTCGGACTTATGAAGCGAATGTGGCGGTGTTCAAGAACAGCCGCAGTTTGGCAATGCAGGCGTTGTCCATTGGCAAGGGCTGAGCATCCGGCGGCCAGCCCCAATCTGAACTTCAATGAACCCCCTAGCCTCGATTCGCCAGTTGTGGTCGGCGATGCCGACTGCGCCGGCCGACCAAGCCGGGGGTTTGGGCGTATCAATTCCCACGGCCGAGCTTCGGGCGCTCAATGCCAGCCAGCCCGCCGGCATCGCCGCGGAAACGCAACCGGCGGATTCGTCTTTCGCGGGGCTGTTGGGGAACCTGGTGCAGGACGTGAACGCCAAACAGCAATTGTCAGGGCAGGCCCTGCGTGATTTGCAGAGTGGGCAGAATGTTTCGTTGCATCAAACGATGATCTCGATGCAGGAAGCGAGCGTATCGTTTCAGTTGATGGTCGAGGTGCGCAACAAACTCCTCGAGTCGTATCAGGAACTGATGCGGATGTCGGTCTAGCTCGCACTAAATGAACCAAAATGTCACCAGGATCGGGCATCAGTTCCAGGACATCTGGAAGCAACTTGGCGTCAGCCAGCGAATCAGCGTCGTGCTGGCCACGGGCATTTTGCTGATCGGAATCATTGGTGTCGCCTGGTGGTCGGGCCGGGCCGACTACACCCTGCTTTACGGCAAACTGTCGGACACCGAAGCCGCCAAAGTCATCGCGGCGCTGGACGACGCCAAGGTGCCTTACAAAATCGGCACCGGCGGCAGTTCGGTTCTCGTGCCGGCCGAGAAAGTCCACGTCATGCGGATGCAGCTTGCAGGCAAGGGCATTCCGCGCAGCGACGGCGTCGGCTTCGAGATTTTCGACAAGCCCAATTTCGGCATATCCGACTTCATCCAGCGGGCCAATTATATCCGCGCGTTGCAGGGAGAACTGGCCCGCACCATCGCGCAGCTTGACGAGATCGAGAGCGCCCGCGTGATGGTGGTCATGCCGGAAAACCGGCTGCTCATCGACAAAGATAAACACTCGACCGCCTCCGTCTTCGTGCGACTGCGCAGCAACGGTCAACTTGCGCCGCAGGCGATCAACTCCATCCGTTTTCTGGTTGCCAATTCCGTCGAGGGTCTGAAGCCGAATTTCGTCGCCGTGGTGGATAATCAGGGCAACGTGCTTTCCGAAAACGTCGAAAACGATTCGCTCGTTGGCCTGTCGGCCACGCAACTCGACGCCCGGCGCAATCTCGAACAATACCTCGCCAAGAAGACCGAGAGCATGCTCGAGAAGGTTCTTGGGCCAGGCCAGGCCATTGTGCGCGTCGCCGCCGAGATCAACTTCGATACCCTTCAGCGCACGGAAGAGAAATACGATCCGGATGGCCAGGTTATTCGCACCCAGACCAAGGACGAATCGAACGAAGACTCGACGACGGCCAACAACAACGAGTCGGCGGGCGTCAGCGCCAACACTCCCAGCGGCTCGAACACCACGGCCCAGGCCAACGCGCTCCCCACCATTACCAAGAACAAGAAAACCACCAGCACGGTGGGGTATGACGTCGGCAAGAGCACGAGCACGCTGATGCAGTCGGCGGGCGGGATCAAACGGCTCTCGGCGGCGGTGACCGTGGCGGCCAAGGTCGAGGGCGAAGGCGCCGCTCGCAAGGTCGTCGCCCGCACCACCGACGAGCTCGAGAAACTGCGCCGCATCGTCGGCAATGTCCTGGGCAACGACATCACTCGCGGCGATCAAATCACCGTCGAGGAACTGCCGTTCAACGACCAATTCGCGGTCGAGATCACGCGCAACCTCCAGACCCAGGAACGGCGTGATTTCTGGTGGACGCTCGCTCGCAACGTTGGCTATCCAGCGCTGGCGCTGGGGGTGTTGGTCGTTTTCCTGCGGCTCTTTAAGCGCGCGGACAGCGATGGAATCCAGTTGGGTATTCCGATCGGAAACATGTCGTACCATAACGGCAACGGCAACGGGCATGGCAACGGGCACGGCAACGGCAATGGCAACGGCAACGGTTATCGACAGGGCACAGTCTTTTCGTCGCGCGGCGGGCCCAACGACCAGGCGACGGTCACTGTTGAAGTGCTGAACCAGTTAATCAAGGAGAACCCGCAGAATATGACCCAGGCGATTCGCACATGGCTCGTCCGCGACTCCTCCCCCTCGAAGTGATGTCTCATGGTCGCCACTGAATCCATAACCAAGCCCGGGACCCAGGCGGTTGAGGCCCCGAAACTTACCCGGGTGCAGAAGCTGGCTGCGTTGCTGGTGATTCTCGGGCCTGACGCCGCCGCGCAGGTGCTGCGAGCGTTCGAGCCGAGCGAAGTCGAGAGCATCTGCAGCGAGATGGCCAAGTTCACGATGGTCAGCCAGGAACTTCAGGCGGAGATATTGCGCGAGTTTTCCGATGTCGCCGTCCAAGCCGGCACGTCAGTTCGGGGCGGAGTCGATGTTACTCGAACCACACTCGAGAAGGCGATTGGCGTGTTCAAGGCCACGGAAATTCTTTCCCGCGTCGCGCCGATGCGTTCATCGGTCGGCGCCATTCAGGAAATCGTCGATATGGAACCGCGGCAGATTTACAACCTCATCCGCCATGAGCAGCCGCAAACGGTGGCGCTGATGCTCAGCTACACCGGCGCGGACAAGGGGGCCGAGACGTTGGCGTTTTTCCAGGCCGAGCAGCGCGACAAAATACTCGAACGGGTGGCGACCCTGGCGCCGACGCCCGTCGAGATCGTGGAAAAGGTCGTCGAGGTTCTGGTCGCCAAGCGTGGCGTCAGCCATACCCGCGCGTTGAACCAGACCGGCGGCATCAAAGTCGCCGCCGACCTGTTGAACGCAATGGACAAGGACCAGGGGAAAGCCCTTTTGGGTTCCATCGAGGAGCGCAATCCCGAGCTTGGCCAGGCCATTCGCCAGAAAATGTTCACCTTCGAGGATCTCGCCAATCTCGACCCCACCATGCTGCAGCGCATCTTGCGGGAGGTGGATATGCGGGAGCTGGCGCTGGCGCTCAAGAGTGCGAGCGACAAACTCAGGACGACGCTGCTGGCCTGCATCACGAAACGGGCGGCCGAGACGGTGCAGGAGGAGATGAGCTTCATGGGGGCGGTGCGTCTGCGCGACATCGAAAGCGCCCAACTGCGCGTCATTGACGCCGTGCGCCGGCTGGAGACCGAGGGCGGGGTGGATCTTAGCGATGCGCGCAAGGGAGGCGAGTATGCAATGGCGTAAGAGCCTTTGCATCGGGCACCCCTTAAGCGAGGTGCTTCTGGTTTCGCAGGCCGCCACGCAGGCACGCGATGCCAACGAAGCGCGCGGCCGCCAAACCGAGCAGGCTGCCTACGAACGTGGTCTCGCCGACGGCGAAGCGCGCCTCAGCGAACAACTGTTGCGCCAGCGAGCCGAACTGCTCGAATTGCAGAACGGCGTCCTGGCGTCGCTGCAGCAGTCCGTACCTCGGGTTGTGCGGCAGAGCGAGGCTGGAGTGGTCGAACTGGCACTCGAGGTCGCCCGAAAACTGGTTTCGGACATGCCGGTTTCCGAGGAAATGGTCGAGGCGGCGGTTCGATCGGCGCTTGCGCAGGCCGAGGAAGGCGTCGGATTTCAAGTGTTTTTGCACGCTGACGACCTGGCGCTGTTGCAGCGGAGCAATTCGCCCGTGCTGTTACCCGGCCCGGGCAACGAAGCCATGCATTTTCAGGCATCGGCGGAAGTCACCCGGGGCGGCTGCCTCGTCGAGACCCGTTTCGGCGTCATCGACGCCCGCCGGGAGACCAAGCTGAAGTTAATCCGCCAATCGTTAAACGCATGACGTCCACCCTGACGCAGACCGCGCCCACGCACCTCGAGTCCGCACTGGAGCGCGTCAAGCTCACGAGGGCCGCCGAGACCCGCGGCCGGGTGGTTCAGTTGATCGGCCTGGTGGTCGAGTCCGAGGGACCGCTGGCATCCGTCGGCGAGGTGTGCCGGATCGAATCCGCGCGGCACGACAGTTCCACGCTGGCCGAAGTGGTTGGATTTCGCAACCATCACTTGCTGCTGATGCCCCTGGGCGAGATTCGCGGTATCCACCCTGGCAGCGAAGTCATCGCCACCGGCGCGCCGCTGCGCATGCCTGTGAGCGACGAATTGATGGGCCGGGTGATCGACGGCCTCGGCAATCCTCTGGACGACCAAGGTCCGATTCGCGGCCGCCAGATGGCGCAACTCAATCTGCTGCCGCCGCATCCGCTCAAGCGACAGCGCATCGGCGAGGTGTTCCGCACCGCCATCAAGGCAATCGACGCTTTTACCCCGTGCGGCCGCGGCCAGCGTCTGGGCATCTTCGCCGGCAGCGGCGTCGGCAAATCGACGCTGCTCGGCATGATAGCGCGCCACGCCGAGGCGGATGTGAACGTGATCGCGCTGATAGGTGAACGCGGGCGCGAAGTGCGCGAATTTATGGAAAAGGATCTGGGCGAGGAGGGGCGGCGCAAATCCGTGGTGGTGGTCGCGACCTCGAACGAGCCGGCGCTGGCGCGGGTGAAAGGGGCGTTTCTGGCAATGGCCATCGCCGAGTATTTCCGCGACCAGGGGCGGAATGTCCTGATGATGATGGACTCGGTGACGCGTTTTGCAATGGCGCAACGCGAAATCGGCCTGGCGATTGGCGAGCCGGCGGCTACGCGGGGCTACACGCCCTCGGTATTTTCCCTCCTGCCGCGGTTGCTCGAGCGGGCCGGGGCGGGGGAGCGCGGCACGATGACCGGTTTATTCACTGTGCTCGTGGAAGCGGACGACATGAACGATCCGGTGGCCGACGCGGTGCGATCAATCCTGGACGGGCACATCGTGCTTTCGCGTGATCTGGCGACGCAAAACCACTATCCGGCCATTGATGTGCTCGAGAGCGTGAGCCGCTTAACCGGCGAGTTGCTCTCGCCGGACCAACTCGGCCTGACTTCCAGCGCCCGCGAACATCTGGCCGTCTATCGGAAGAACCAAGACTTGATCAACATCGGCGCGTATCCGGCGGGGAGCAGTCCTGTCATTGACGAAGCCATCGCCCGCCACGAACCAATGCGGCAATTCCTGCGTCAGGGCATTACCGACGGCTGGGAGTTGGAGCGAACCTGGTCGGAGATGGCGAGAACGCTGGCGCCACTGGGCCAACCGAAGGCCGTTCCAACCGCGAGGCTGGCATGAAAGGGTTTCAATTTCGACTCCAAGCCGTGTTGACGCTTCGAGAACAAGCCGAGCAGAGCGCCCAACAGAGTTGCGCGCGCGCCTACGCCGCGGTGGCAGCCGCGGCAGCGCGCGCGCGCCTGGCAGACGAGGCCATGGCCGCCTCAGACGAATCACGCCGGGCCCAACTGGCGGCCGGTGCCCGCGCAGACCAGATCGAGCAATGGCGGGCTTTTGGCGTCCGGTTGGGCGAGCAGCGAACGGCGCGGGCGCGAGAATTAGCCGAAACGCGCAAACGGGCTGAGGAAGCCTGGAGTTTGCTGGTCATCGCCACCCAACGGCGCGAGGCGCTCGAACGACTGCGCCGGCGACAGCGGTTGCTCCACGCGAGCCAAGCCGCGCGTGAGGAACAGAAAATGCTCGACGAAATGTCCGGACGCGGCCCGAGGCTGACCGAAGCCTGGCGCGAGTCGGCCGTAAACGCATGATGCAGTTTCTTCAAAGCAAATGGATGGCGGTGGCGGCTGGTGTCCTGACGTATGCCGCGACCACATGGTTTTGGCTCCGACCGCAGCAGCAGATCAAGCATGCGGCGGCCATCCTGCGCGCGCGGCAGGGCCCGCAGATTGCTAAAATTCCGGACGGTCCGTCATGGACGTTTCAAAACCCCGAGATGACTCAACTCCTGGCGGAGATCAAGAACGAGCGTGAGGCTTTGCGCGTGCGCGCAAGCCAACTGGACGACTTGGAGACTCGATTGCAGGCCGAGCGCAAGGAAATATACGCGGTCACACAGGCGGTCTATCAGGTGCGCGCCGATCTCGACAAGGTCGTGACGCGGGTCAGCGAGGAGGAAGCGGTGAACCTGAAAAAGCTCGCCAAAGTTTACACGACGATGACTCCGGAAGGCGCCGCGCGCATCCTCAAGGAAATGGATGACGACCAGGTGGTGAAGATATTAACGCTGATGAGGGGGGCGGAACCCGCGCCGATACTCGAAAATCTCGGCCAGGGGAGCAAGGAAGATGCCCGGCGCGCCGCGATGCTCTCGAATCGGCTTCGGCTCGTCCTTTCGGCGGTAAAAAAGCCTGCCCCGCCATGACCGCCTCGGTTAAAACTCCGGTTTTTTTCCTCAACTCCACGGGGCGGAAAACAGGGTTTGAAGACCGGGAGCTATCCACCACTGCCGGACACTTCGCCCGTTTGATGGAGCAGGCGGCGAGGGCCCCGGACGCCGAAAGTCGGAAGGTAGGCGAACGAACGCCGGCCGACGCGGAAAAGGACTCCGAAGCGGATGATATCTCGAACGAACAAGGGTCACCTGAGGACCAGAATGCTGCCACAGGCCCACCGCCATCCTGGCTGGCCGGAATGCCCGTCACAGTGTTCGGACAGCCCATCCCAGTCAACACTCAACCCGCGCAGGCTGAGGCTCAAGACCCGAGCGCGCTCCCCGAGCATTCGGGTCTCGCGGCAGGAACCCCCATCCTCGCGCACGATCAAAAGAACTTTCCAACGGCTGAGCGCCTGAACGCAAATAATGTCCTGGTGGGTCAACCCGGCGACTCGCGGGCGGATGTGCCGGAGGCGGAGACCGCCAACGCGCCGGCTGCGATACCATCGGATTCAAAGCCGGCAGCGCCGGGTTCGCCCCGGGCCCTGGCAGTGGCGGAGCTCACAGCCCATGAAAAAGCGCTGATGGCCGCCGTTTCTGACTCTGGCACGTCGGCTGCTCAGCATACCGGCACGATGCAAGCAACGCGCGAAATGAACGAAAATGCCTGCCTGGCTGAGCAAAATTTGCCGTGCTTGCCGGCGGCGCTCGAGGCTGCCGGGTTTGCTGGGCGCGAGCGGAAAGCTCGTGCCAATGATGGGGATCGCCTCGCTGGTTTGCCTTCTGGCGCGGCAGAAACGGCGCAAGCGCTCGCCGATCAACCGACGCGGCGCGACCTGAGCGCGTATGCCGAGGCCGCGGCGCCGCTGGCGGCCGGGATCGAGGGCGTTCGCCGAGCCATCGAAAACGCGGCAGCCGGGTTGAGGCGGATGGACGCATCCTCCCTGTCGCTGGTCTTAACCCCGGACAGCAACACGCAACTGGCGTTGCACGTTGAGATGCAACAGGGACGGTTCGAGGTGCGGGCGGTTTTGGAACGGGGAGATTTTGCCGCGCTCGGCGCGGAGTGGTCGCAATTGCAGAACCGGCTGGCGGAGCAGGGCGTCCGGCTATCACCGCTGGTTGCGGGTGCCGGAGCCGGAAATGCGTTTGCGGGGGAATCTTCATTCTCCCAGCAGCGCGGTCGTGAGGAAATGCCATTCGGAGAGCTTCCGATTCCGGCCCTGGCCGAGGCAGAAACGCGCAAGTCCGGCGCGCGAACGGCAGGTACCAGCACCGGACGCGCGTGGTGGGCTTAACGCCGCTTTGGCGATGGCCAACAGAAACCGTTAATTAACAGTTAAATAACAGTCAAATATATGCAAGTTACTTCAGCTAACTCAACGACGGGCGCACCTGCTGCTACGCCGCAATCCACATTGCCGGGGCAGAGCATGTTGCCGGGACAGACGCTCAATCAGAACGATTTCCTGAAGCTGCTGGTGGCGCAGTTATCGGCGCAGGACCCGATGAATCCGGTCAGCAACACCGATTTCGCGGCCCAGATGGCGCAGTTCAGCACGCTGCAAGCGACACAGACGATGCAGAAGAACCTGGCGGGCCTCGAATCGAGCCAGGCGGTGCTTCAGGCCAACAGCCTGCTCGGACGAACAGTTCAAGTCCAGTCTGCGTCAGGTGCCACCGAGAGCGGCGTGGTGAGCGCCGTGACCTTTCAGGCAGGGACGCCCAGTCTCACAGTCAACGGCCAGTCGTATAACCTGAGCTCGGTGCTCTCGGTTTCGCTGCCTCAACCTTAGTAATAGCGAGATAGAATTATGCTAGGA
>Ga0194063_10001304_pt1 | contig 16336 bp, 7 predicted proteins | sample SepL3720m_MetaG_FD_155459 | JGI IMG/M metagenome (GOLD analysis project Ga0194063, IMG submission 155459) | Anoxic zone freshwater microbial communities from boreal shield lake in IISD Experimental Lakes Area, Ontario, Canada - Sep2016-L373-20m | ecosystem: Environmental > Aquatic > Freshwater >... | reverse complement strand
ATGTCACACAGGCAACCAATTATGACACTGCCACATTTAATGACCCTCTTCTTATTTGGAAGAAGGAAATGCAAATGGCAAAAGCCAATGAGACATTGATTAGTTCTGCTCAGGATTTATTGAATAACTCATTCATTGGTCGTATTCCTACTGTGTTAAATTCAGCGAGAAATGCAATTGCTAAATTTCTTATATCAGATCAATCAAAGATGAGAACTATATTACATCAGGTACTCACTCCGTATATAGATCTGAATGACAATGATTTCCTAAAGATTGCAAAGAAAGCAACAGCTGATGTATTTGATTATGCTGTACAGACAGATGGAAAGTTCAATCAATATATTAAGGAACTCTTTAATGGAGGAGCTGTTGATAAGATAGCTGACTTTGTAGATGAAGTTAAACAAAATAAGAACAATCCTTTACATGATAATCTCATTATAAATTCTCTTCAAATCAATCCCTCTATAAAGGGAACAGAAAACTCTGTTAACAACATAAAAATAAAAGGAATAGAGAATGCGTATGATCAGAATAACATCATTTACGCATTCAGAGAGATAAGAGATTATCTTAGAGAGAATAGTGAAATCTATAAAGGACTTGTGAATGTTGCTATTCTTCAGAGTGGATTGTCTCCCTCTACAATATCATACACATCACTGATTCCTTTTGAGGATTTTGCAAAGGTGTATCAGAAAACATTAAGTAAACTTGAGAGTATTGATTTACAATCCTTTCATGATTTAGGAGTGTTTTATAAGAATAATTGGAACAATGATGATATTGTTACACGTCTTGCTGCTTTTTGGGTTCCTAAAGCTAATAAGGATGGAAAGATATACAACATCTCTATGAAATTCTATGGACATCCAAATGTAAGAAGAGCAATTGATAATGGAGACATTCCTCCTCTCACAACAATTCCTCTTGGAAACAAGGAATCGAATAATGAATATATATTCTATACATGGAACCTAATGGAAGAACTTCTTGAACTTCCCGGATATGATGAAATCAAAAAAAGAAGAGTTTCAGATATTACAAAGATATTTGCTATTCAAGAAGCAATGAGAAAGAAAGGTGATTTCTCCTACATGAAGAAAGCTCTCTTTCAAAAAGTGATAGATGATAGAACAGGAGAACCTTTAATGACAGAATATAAAGAGAAGTTCTATGTGGTATATAAAGCTGTTAGTGCTTGGGGAGATGGGAGCAGAGCAAATGAATTTTATAACGAAGAACATTCTTCAATCATTGATAATAGCTTGGAAAATGTTAACTTTGTTGATGATGCTGACATTGTTGAAATATTTGAACAGCCTCAAGTTAAGAATGTTAAAAAAAGAGCAGGAGGATATATGTCTCCAGAGGCTGATTATGATACATATAGTAAGGAATCTCCTATTGCTAAAATGATAAAGAATAAAGAAGTTGATGATGTATTGAAAAAGAAAGAAGAAGAATCTAAAAAATGTAACAAATGAATTGTTCTATCATAAGGAATAAGGAAACAAAAGAGATTGAAAGAGTAAATGCTCCTAATGGAAAGGAGTCTATTCTTTATAAGTCTATTTTGGATTTACAACCTGATAAGGAAGAAGCATTAAAATCTTGGGCACAAGTATATACACCTTCTTTTAAAGAATGGTTTGGTGATTGGGAAAATGGAGAAGGTAGTAAGGTGATAGATGAGAATGGAGAACCTTTGTTAGTTTATCATGATAGTGGTTCAGATATTAAAGTTTTTGATAAAAAATTTATTGGAAATGGTGATGGAATGGTCTCTGGAGATGGCTTTTATTTTTATAATAAAATATACTCAGTCAGAGGGGGTGTAGAAAATTATTATAGTAATTATTACCAAAAGAAATCTGCATATGATTATGCTATAACATATAAACAATCTGATTTAGCAAATAAATTAAATGAGTTAGATAATAATGAACAAAAATTTAAAGAATGGTTTATTAATGATTATAATCAAAAGGAAATAAGATATTATGATAATGCAAATTATAAAATTCCTGTATTTCTTGATATAAAGAAACCACTTGATAAATTAGGAGAAAAATATGGAAATATTATTAATGATTTACGAATTAAAAATAAAACATCACTAATAGGATTCTTTAAAGTAATTGGTCATGTATTAGGAATAGATTCAAATAAATTAGAAAAAGATACTTATAATAAATATAGTAGACTTAGATGGAACGATATAAGACCTCAAATTAAATCTGCATCAGATTATTTAAAAGAAAGATGGGGGTATGATGGAGTTCTTGGTATGTTAAGTAATATAGACGAGTTTGTAGTATTTGAACCAAATCAAATAAAATCTGTATTTAATCAAGGAACTTTCTCTCAAGAATCAAATAATATATATCAACAAAAAGAAGAACTTCCAGCATCCAAAGCATCAGAAGCTACATTATCAGAAGTTAAAGAGGTAATTAAGAAGATGGGAGTGAATCTTCAAATGCTGTCTGATTATCTCAAAGGGAATCCTAATGTACAGGCTAAGGGAGCAAATGCTCTTACAGACCTTCTCCATGGAATCATAGCTGTAGCTGAAGGAAAAGAGGATATTGCTCTGACAGAAGAAATGGTGCACGTTGCTACAGCAATTCTTGAACAGAAGAACCCTCTTCTTATTGCAGAAATGATAAGCAAGATAGATAGATTTGCTATTTATAAAAGAGTACTCAATGAATATAAGGATGATGTAAATTATCAAACCAAGGATAGAAAACCTAACATTCGTAAAATCAAGAAAGAAGCTGTTGACAAACTTATTACTGAACTGATCATCAATGGAAATGAAGGCTCTACAGAGTTTCCTGAATTAAGAGAGGAAACCAATAAGTCAATGATAAAGGTGTGGTGGCAGAAGATCCTTGATTGGTTCAGGGGACAATATAAAGCTTCCAATGTTTCCATTTTTGAAGAAGCTGCAGGAAAGATAATGAATGAAGAGATAGGGGATGTTGCAGAGGCAGGAGAAGGTATCTATCTTCAAAAGATAAGTGATGCTCAGAAGAAAGTACAGCAAGACATTCTTGAAACTCAACAGAGAATAAGAAATGTACAAGGAGAAGAAGAAACTGATCCTAGCTTGCGTGATACAGAAGAAGCTTCCAATTGGTATGAACTTCTTATGCCTGATGGAAAGTGGGAGAGGATAAAGAAAAGAGTAACAGACAGAGTAAAAGAGTTTTATACTAAAACCTTCCCTCATAAAGAATTTACAAAAGAAGAGAAAGAACTCAATGAGATAAAGAGAGAAGCAGGTATCAAATATCACAACTTTCTAAAACTCATCCATGGAATGTACTTCAATTCAGATGGTACTAAAGTGGATAAGGTTGGGAACAGACCTACTTTTAAAAATGAGGAGGATACAGAGGTATTTATGAAATTAGAAAGGTATTTTGTTAATTTCATGAAACAAAGATTTGCAGATAGTAAAACTCCTCTTGTATTCTCAGAAGTAAAAGTATATGATCCTGTGCAAAAAGAAGCAGGTACTATTGACCTATTGGTAATTGATGAGAGTGGAAAGGCTCACATCCTTGATTGGAAGTTTATGAATCTTGCTCCCGGATCCACAGATATTGCTTGGTTCAAGAAAGGAGCTTTCAATATTCAGCTTAGCAGGTACAAGGAAATTCTTCAGAATGTTTATGGCGTAAAGGAGATTGGTATGATTAGGGCTATTCCTATCCTCATGAAAATGGAAAGAAAGGAAAAAAAGAAAGACAGTCCATTATACATTTCTGGAATAAGTATAGGAAGTGTTAATCCAGATAATATTGAATCTTTTACATTATTACCTATAGCTGAAAAATCTGAAAGTGTGGTAAGTGTGTTAGGAGATGAAACATATAAAGATCTTGATATACTTATTAAGAAATTACATGATGTAATAGACCAGATTGGTAGTGATAAGGCAACAACTGAAGAAGCTAAACAATTCAAAGCAAGAAGACTCAATGTTCTTAATCAAGCAGTGAGGACAATGCAAATACAGCAGGATCTTGCTCCATTGATAGAAGTTATAAAGGAGATTGCTAAAGAAGGTCAGATTATCATTGATGATTATATTTTAAATTTCAAAGATAAACCAGCTAATTCTCCTGAGATTACTGAAAAAGCTAAGAGTAAATTAGCTGCAGATATGAGAGAGTATGTAGCAATTGCAAACGTATTCTCTAATGTTACTGTTTCTGTAGGAGAACTCATCTATAATTCAGATATGAATAAAGATGCCAAAACTGAGGAACAGAAAGATGAACTTAAGGAAAGAAAACAAATTCTTGAAGATATAAGAAGAGAGCAGGATAATATTAACAGATCCATTCTTAAAATAAAAGGAGACGGAACAGTTAATAATAAAGGGATTTCTGGAGAATTTGCTGAAAAATATGTAGGATGGGCAAACAGAGTGATTGATCTTCTTCTTCCTGAAAAGGTGGTGAAGGGATTGGCAGCTACATTTAAAGGTGTTTCCGATTTACCAACAGCAGCATTACAAATATTATACACTCTCACCACAAATGCTAAAATGACAGCATCAAGAATTGCTTTTACAGATGTTGAAAAACTTATGGCAATCAGGGAAAAATTAAAAGCAAAAGGAAATCTAAAGGATGTCATAAAACAAATCTATCAGAAAGATGATAAAAACAAACTAGTTAATAAACTTGTATATAGATATTCAAAAGAATTCTTTACACAAGTGGATGATAATTCTCTGGAAGGTAAAAGGAGTAAGAAATGGTTGAAAGAGAACATTGACTATGAAGCATACAAAAAGGAAGTAGAAGAGGTGATTAAAAGAAGAGTTAGTTGGATTATAAAGAAATACAGCAAGAGTAATGAAAAGATAACAGAAGCTTCCATCAATGCAAAATTAAACAGTGAAGAATCTCTAACAGATAGTGAAAAGCTAATTCATAAACTTATTACAGATGAATATAGAATGTTCGACATGGAAAGAAAAGATTTCTATGGATGGAACAACTATATTATTAAACGTCATCCTCTTGAGAAATGGCTTTCAGAGGAGTATAAGAATATTGCAAAAGATGCAGATTTACTTGAGCTCTATAATTTTATTGTAGAGATAAATGACCATGCCAAAGAAGTGGGATATATTGATAATAAGAACAAGTCTTCCTTCTTTCTTCCCTTTGTAAGAAAGACAATGGCAGAGAGTTTTGCTTGGGATTTTGATATTTCTGCTATAAAGAATTGGGGAGAAGCTTTTACAATTAATCCTTCTACATCGGGATATGGAAGTATCAATGAGCTTACAGGAGAGGTAGAGCGTAGTGTTCCTAAATATTATACATATGATTTCACTCTTGTTAATGGAAAAAGAGATACCTCTGATTTAAGTGAAGATTTGTTTAAGAATATGATTGCTTATATCACTCATCTCCAGAAGTATACATATCTTACACAAGTGGAGGATCAGATTAAGATTGTTAAGGATATAGAAACTGCAAAGAAACATCTAGTAACCACCTCTGCCAATCTTTTAAAGATTGAGGGAGGGAAACCTGTAGAAGAAAAAGGAAATGAAAGTAATGCAGAACTCTTTGATAAATTCATGAGAGGAATATTTTATGAGGAAAAATATCCTGTTTCAGATTCTGATGTTGCTATAAGTGCAGGAGTCACTAATCAGATAAAAGGAGTAATTAATAAAATAGCAGGAAGGGAAGTCTATAAGATAGATGAAACTCCAAGTGCCATCTCTATGGTAAAAAGTTTGGATATGGCAAACAGAGCCTTCCAATTAAAAACCCTTGGCTTTGAATTCATCTCTGGAGCAGTTAATGCCTTTGGTGGTAGAATACAGGTGGCTACGCAAGCAGGTAACTATTTCAAATCCTCCGAGATAGATAAGAATGCCATGAAGTTGGTACAGAATAACTTTGCAAATGAAGAGGAGAGAGAAATATTTATTCAGCTAGTGGATACCTTCATGCCTATGAAGGATGATCCTTCATATGAAGAGATGAAGAAAGCAGGGATGTCCACTCTTACCAGAGGAAGCTTCATTGACTTGTTAATGATGTTTATGAGAAAGCCTGAACAATGGCTTGAAAAATCTGTATTCCTTTCTCTATTGGATAATATGATGATAGTGGATGGGAAGATGACAAGCATTCCGGAATATGTAAGGAGTAAGTATAAAGGAAAAGATGCTACAGGGAAAATTTATACCGAAGCACAGAATCAAATAAAGAAAGAAATAGAGGAACTGAAACAAACCAAATCCATATCAACAACAGTTAAGCTTGTTGATGGTAACCTCTCTATCCCGGGATTAGACCTTAGTGATCATAATGAACTTAATAGACTTACCCGACTTACCCGAAGAATATCAAGAAAAGCAACAGGGGGTGTATCAGACAGTGACAGGAATCAAGCATCCATGAGCATTTGGCTTAACTCCATGATGGTATTCAAAAGTTGGATTCCTAAACTTCTTGCTACAAGGTTTGACCATTTCCAACGAGTAAGTGATGAATTCTCAGTGATAGTGAATGATGATGGAACCACTGAAGGGGAAAAATATGACATAGGCAGAGTGAGACTATGGTGGGGATTCATGGGATTCAACATTATAAAAAGTGCCCGGGATATCACCAATGTGTTATATGCTACTGAACAAGGACTTGAAAAAATAGATGAACTCTACCTGAAGTATGCCAAGCAATATAAAGAAAGAACAGGTAAGGAGTTAAAGATGAGCAGAGAGGATTTTATAGATCTTATCCGTACCAATCTAAGAAATCAAATGAAGGAGCTCGCTATTCTTACTTCCTTACTTGGAGCAGGTTTAGCCATGGGATTTATGAAGCCTCCCGATGATAAAGATAAGGCTACCAAGAACTTTTACAGGTATGCCCAGCGAGTAATTGATAAGTTTACACAAGAACTTTCGTTCTTCTATAGCCCTGTTCAGTTTCAGAAGTTATTCAGTGGAGGAACTTTTCCTGTAATAGGTCTTGCAAATGATATGGAAAAATTCTTTACTCATTTCTTCATGCAGAGTACAGGGTTGGATTTCTCTAATTTTGATCTGACAGAGGAAGAGGTTCGTAAAAAAGCTCAACCTATAAAATATTTAGGAAAAATGCTTCCTATAACCAAGTCAGTATTTACCTATGGGGCTATCTTAAATACTGATTTTGCCAAAGAATATGATGTTACAATTCCCAAGGAAGCAAATAGATAGCTTTTAGCTATATTATATCAAAATCTATAAAATAATGCTATTGAATTCGTTCAATATAATCGTATATTTGTGTAAGTAATAACAGTTACTAATAGGAGAAATATGTCAGGAACATCTAAACAAATCGGCTGGAGTAATGAGTCTAATCTTCTTTATGAACTAACAAGAGAAGTTAAGAGACTCCAAATAATCACAAGTAATGTAACAGTGGTTTCCAGTGTTACAGAAACGCCATCTATTACTGTATTGGCAAGTTCAACAACAGTGGCTGCAGGAGCACGTTCTCTCACCTTAATTACAAGTTCTACATTTGTTGGAACAATATTGGGAGTCAATGCAACTGCAGATAGTGTTTATACATTTTCTGCACAGGCTGGAAACACTCTGGGAGCGATTGCAATTACGATGTCAGCTGGATCAGTTACAGTTTTAAAAACTATTTAATATGAAAAAGATACTTTTTCTATTATTTCTAATCCCAATATTGATATTTGGACAAACCGGATATCAGAAGCCTCTACCTCCAGGAACATTAAATCAGACCCTGCGCCATAATGGTAATACATGGGTGGCAAGTTCCTTTTTATGGAGCAATGGAACTAAGGTAGGGATAGGAACAGCTTCACCTGCAACAGCATTAGATGTAAATGGTGTAATAACAGCAACTGGAGGAAATTCTAATTTATGGAATTTATCTTCAGATTCATTAAAAGCACCTTGGTATTATAATGCTGGGAAAATTATTCAACGTCAATTTTTAAATGTAGGAATAGGAACATTAACTCCAGATGCTGCTCTTCATGTAGTTGGAACAACTCATTTTGGAGGACATATCTATACATGGCCTGGTGACGATGGAACAAATAATCAAGTGCTTACTACAGATGGAGCAGGAAATTTAACATGGACGACAAAAGCTGGAGCAACACCAGCTTCAGGTATTACGTCACTGAATGGTCAAGAGGGATTAGCACAAACATTTGTAAATGGAACAAATGTAACAATAACATCAGCTGATAATGCTCATACAATAGGATGGATAGGTGATTTATCCGTCGCTAATGGTGGAACAGGAGTGAGCACTTTAGCTACTAATTATTTGCTTAAAGGTAACGGAGCAAGTGCAATTTCTCCATCATTAATTTTTGTAACTGATACTACTGTAGGAATAGGAACAGATTCAGTACTTAATAAAGTACATATTTATGGAACAGATACCACAAGTACTGATGAATGGAATATACAGAAAAATGGTTTAACACTGGATGGAGATTCAGCTACAGATAAAGATATCGTGTGGGCAAACGCAGGAGTTCCTAAGTGGCAAGCGCAGATTTACCGTGGAGAGAATGGGGCTTATTGGTATCTTGTAAATGTTAGTTCTCAGGCCAACCCATTAACTGTCAGTCAAGGAGGAAGAGTAGGGATTAACAAGACAAGTAACTTCATGAACTACCACACTTCACAGGTGATTGGAACAGGCTTAAACGACATCGTAGTATCAGGGGTTTATGATAAAACATTCCTTGTCCTCTATGAAGTGCAGATCGTGGCTGGAGGTAGCCCTACATTAAACACTTGGAAATGGCGCAGATCTACTAATATAGGGACCAGTTATGGTGGTTGGTCTTCCCCTATAAATTGTAGCCTTGCAGTAGCTCCAGTAACAATAGAGAACGGGATAACAATACATTGGGAAGCGTTAACTGGACATACTGCGAATGATGTATGGAGATTTGGAAGTAGTCCTCAATTACCTCAGGGAACATTAACAGTATCGCCAGTACTTATAAGTGAAGTGTTGATGACAACAAATTATACTGCTGGATCGCCTACTTTCGTAGATAAGACAGCAGATGCTAATAATACAATGTCAGCTATTCTTATTACTCCCTTTGCTACTGGAACTAATAACAATGCATTGTACGTTGGAACTACATTACCTCTAAACTCTCTGTATTTCAATCTATTAACAGTAGGAGTTGGGGTAACGATGGTAGCTGAGTATTATGATACTATTACAGATGGATGGGTTGCTATTTCAGCCGGAATGGATTATACAGACGGAACAGCTAACTTAACACAATCAGGAGATATTACGTTCTCACCATCTTTAATGAGTGGTTATCAGCTTTATAATTTAACCGGAGAAACAGGATATGAATTATATTGGATACGCTTCAGGCATACAGGAACAATAATAACAGCTCCTGTATTATTAAATATATCAAGAGGGGGCAACAATAGGCTTGCTATTTATTCAGGAGCTCAGGACTATTCTCCTTCGTTTTACGTGGATAGCAAAGGATCAACTTCAGTTGGAGGAGGAAATATTACAGGAGTGAATACATTACAGATAACAGCCCATAGCACCACTACAGAGAGCAGATTGAATTCTACTGTTTCTACAGTGAGATCAATAGTAGAAGTTAACTCAGGTAATAAAGATGAAACCTCAATGAATCTTAGGTTATCGGCAGATGCTGACAGTTTGCCGAGTTATGTTATTAGTAGATCGAAAGGAACACTATCCACACCAACGGCATTAGCTTTAAATAGCCGTTTAGGATCATTTAAATTTAAAGGATATGTTGGTGGTGCATGGCCTGATTTAGCACAAATAAGTGGACAATACAAAGGAGATGGAACAACTAAGTTAGGAGACCTTATCTTCAGTACCAATAACAATACAGCAGTTACTACAGAGGCAATGCGTATTACGTATGATAAAAAAGTGGGGATAAATAATAGTGCTCCTACAACAGCTTTAGATGTTACAGGAACAATAACTACAACAGGTTTAATTTCAACTACAGGAACTATAACTACATTAGGAGCAACAACAATAAATGCTACAAGAACAAATGCTACTACAGATAGTGTAATTAATAGTAAAATAGCAACCGCTACAATTACTAATTTGATATATACACCATCTTCATTCTTTGCCTATTTTGCAGGAACAAGTTTCACAAGAGCTTTTGGTAATCAAAATCAGTTCTACCCGTTAGTGGGAGCTTTAACATCTGTAGGAGCATCAGGATTTACAATAGATAATGATAGTTGTAAAGTTACTTATACAGGTACAAGTGGATATGTTAAGCTGGAAGCCAGTATTACAATAGCAGGTTCAAGTAATAACTTAATCGAATTTGAAATATTTAATGTTACAGATAATGTTCAGGTTCCTTCAAGTATAATATGCACAACTACAGGAGCCACTACTAGAGCTAATTGTTCTATTATTGCTTATGATATTCATGCAACTACAAATGATGTTTACCACATCAGGGCAAGGAACATTGCATCCACAAGTACGGTAACTATTTATAAGGTAGGTTTTTACGGACAATTAATACATTATTAATAATGGATTATACCATTAAGAGTAATAGAGTGATATTAACGACTAATGAAAACACTCATGTTATTTGGTTTAAAGATATAAGAAAGTTCATTCTCTCTGGGAGTGCAATATATTTTGAAACGAATCTTGAAAATTTAAAAATTAAACCTACTGACATTACAAGTTTTAATGGATGGGGAGTAGTTCCCTCCATGAGTATAATATATTCCCAGACAAAAAGTAATATTACTATTTTTGAAGGAGATACAAATGTATCAGGAGCTGTAACAGCAAATATTGCTTCTCTAAGAGTACTTTCTACAAGAGATCCTCTTCCTACAGATGATGTATCAAAAGGATATACAGTGTTTACAGAATGGTTAAATGAGACAACAAGTCCTGCTAACTTATTTCAATGTTCAAGTAATATTACCGGAGCAGCTGTATGGAACTGGATCCAGTATATAAATTTATGAGAAAAATCTTTGTCATATTATTCATATTCATCTGTATAATATCAAGAGGACAACAATCCTCTACAGGGAGTTATTGGAGAGTGACAAAATGGACTACACCATTTGGACAATCCCTTCCAGATAGTGTACGAATTCAAGTAAAGGATTCTGCAAGAGAATATATAATACATCATATTGGAGGAGTAACATCTACTCAAACCATGGCATATGCTTATTCTCAAGGGTGGGTGAGTGTGTTTCCTAAAAACACTCCATGGAAGAAAGAAACATCATCTGATGCTGAGAATAATTGGAATCTTCCGTTTATTCTCACCAACTCAACTACGATATTTTATAATGGTCAACCTTTAAGACCTACTCAATGGTCTGGATTAGGATTGACCACATTAAGCGTGAATTTAGATGTTAAAAGATATGATTATTTAGTAGTAACAAATTCAAATTAAATTTTATGAAAAAGCTGGTATTAATTTTAGCAATGATCTTGATGAGTGTCTATGGATTCTCTCAAGCTACTCCCACATCACAAGTGAGAGTAACAGATGCGACTACCGCATTTGGAGTAAACGTTCCTGTGGGGACAACTGTTTATGATATTGGTGCGGATAAGTATTTTGTATGTAAGGTCGCATCTGTATCTACTTTAACTTTAACAACAGGAGCTGCAAATTTCACACAAGTAGGGGGAGCTGGATTAGGAGGAACAGTAACAAGTGTAACAGGAACGTCACCTGTAATGGTAACTACTGGGACAACAACTCCGGTAATATATATTCATGCAGACACATTGACTTCTTGGAGAACAAAACAAAATAAAGGAGTGGTAGCATATGATTCGCTTAGCGACAGGTATCGTCGCAAGGACACAGCTACAGTCTTATTATCAAGGACTCGTGCAAGTCATGATTATCAACCTAAAGGAACTTATGTTACTTCCATTACTGGGGATAAGATGAATGTAGCAGGAACCACAACAATTAAATTATTACCTACTGTAGGTATTGCTCAGGACTCTTTGGTTAAGATGGATTCTTTAGCAACTACTGGACAATGGGCTAAGTTTGGGACAAAAGGACTTGTCGGTAGAAGTTCTGCTTCAGTGTTATCTGAGATTGGAGGGAAGACTTATAAGGCATTTGAAGCAGAAGCTGTCGGTGATAGCTTAACAAGATACATTTATGCTTTATCCGTCACTCCCGTATCTACTACAGTAGAAGTGAAAGTGAATGGGGCTAATCTAAAAGCAACAACACAATATACTATTGTTGGAACAAAGATTTATATAACAGCTCCTATAAGAACTTATGACAAAATAAACATAACCTGTGCTTACTGATATGCGTAAATATATAATTCTTGTATTCTTATTCCTGACTGTTTTCAGCTTCAGTCAGGTCACTCCTTCAAAGACATTAAAGGTTGCGGATGCTACTAGCGCATTCGTGACGAATATTGCCGTTGGAGATGAGGTGACAGATATAAATACAGGATTGAAATATCTATGCACTACTGCCACCACAGGTGCTTCTACATTAACAACTGCCTCAGCAAATTTCAAATTACTCAATACAGGCGGAACAGTTACTTCAATTTCACAGGGAACAGGCATAACACTCTCTACAAACCCTCTTGTCTCTACAGGGAGTGTGTCTCTTGATACACTTTTTGCAGTAACACAAAACGACACTTTACCATTAGGTAAAATCCAAACCAAATACCAATCCCGTAATTACCTCACTACTGAGGCAGACCCCAAATACATCGCAGATAGTTCGGGTATTGCTTACTTGGGGCAGCAGAATACGTTTACTAAGCCGAACATATTTAACGACAGTGTTGTTTCTAAAAATAGTAGGGCTGGATATTATCTTGCAACGGATCAATTACTTTCAGGCATACAATCAGGAGCATCGTTTATTGTTGGTAAAAACAAAACATTAACAGAAAATGCAAGGGGTTTTCAGGATTTCGCATACATTAATTCAATTGATACAATAGAATATGTTGCTTTTGATGCAAACACACAAATGTATAGCCCGACCAATGCGTACTATGGTGCGTGGGCTGGATATTTGTCAAGGTCTGTATTTGACCCAACTTCAACAACAGGGATGATGAATAACATATTTGGGTTCAGATCATTCCAGACACCTAAAAGCGGAAAGGTTGGAAATGTTTATGAATATTATGCAGGAGAGTTAGGATATACCAGCAGACCACCGGATTCTGTTGGAAACCATTATGCCTTTTATTCAGAACCATTTAACAAGACATATAAAAGCACAAAGAATTGGGGTGTTTATATCAATGGAACTCAACCTAATTATTTTGGGGGAAATGTTGGCATAGGCACTACGGCACCAACTGAAAAGTTACACGTAATAGGAACTGTAAAAGCCACTAACGTAACTATCACAGGATTAACCAATGACGCCTCACCCGATTCTATGTTGACGATAAAAGATGGGGAAGTGGGGAGTGCAACAATTTTTCAGATGGTTGGGGTGCAGGATTCCCTGAACGACCGCTATCGCAGGAAAGACACCGCCAATGTGTTATTAAGCCGGACACGGGCTTCTCACGATTATGCTGCAAAGGTTCACACACAAGGGATATCGACAATTACATCATTACAGGATAGTTTGACGAAAGCTATTATGTGGCCGGACACCGCCGGTAGCTCAATCAAACCGGCTACACGATACTGGGTACGGCAGAACTTCACAAACACCACAGGTACAGTCACTCAAATCAACACCGCCTCACCAATGCAGGGTGGCCCGATCACAACTACGGGTACTATCGGTATCATCCCGGATTCCCTGGCAAGCTGGGCAAGGAGAAAAGATACGGCAACTATATTTTTGAGTAGGACACGGGCTTCTCACGACTATCAGCCGAAAGGAAATTACACGACGGTAGACTCGATTGCTTGGAAACATTACACTTCAGGTTATATGTCACCACGCAATACAGGTGACGCTATTGTAGCTACGGGAACATACGGAAGTGGGTGGACTGAACCTACTATGGGCGGAGGTACAAGGATGATGTGGTATCCTAAGAAGGCAGCCTTTAGAGCGGGGTTTATAAGTATCGGAATACAAGCATGGGATAATACATATATAGGCGAATTTTCATTTGCTTCTTGTATTAACACGCAAGCATCCGGCACCGCTTCATTTTCATCGGGTTCAGAGTCTAAGGCAACTGGCCAATACTCAACAGCAATGGGGTCCGGCGGGCGGGCAAGTGGATATGGTTCATTTATATTTGGAATGCAAAATGTTTCATCTGGTCAGGTGTCAGCAGCATTTAATTTCAGAGATACCGCCAGTGGAGACTTCTCAAACGCATTTAATCATTATACAGCATCTATTGGTGTAGCATCTAACGCATTTGGAAATCAAACAAGGGCGCATTCATATGCATCATTTACAATAGGTCAATTTAATAAGGGGGGCGGTGCATCTACAACAGAATGGGTGGATTCTGATCCTGTTTTTCAAATAGGTAATGGAATTAATAGTACCGCTACTGCCAACGCCTTCGAAGTATTAAAAAACGGCAACACGATAGTGGCCGGAAATCTTACCATAAAAGGCACTGCCTCGTCAACATCTCCCGATTCGTTATTAGGTGTTGAGGCCGGGATAGTTAAAAGATATGCTGTATCTGCCGGGACTCTAAGCATCGCCACCACCTCACCGATCACCGGGGGAACGATAACAAGTACAGGAACAATCGCTATCATACCCGATACACTTGCGGCATGGCGCACTAAACAGAATCAATGGAAAAACGATTCAGTGAATTATACCAAAAAGACTTATGTAGATAATCGCGACACACTTGTAAGACAATACACAAGAGGAAGATATAGAACAATGTCAAATCACGATTCACTTTCCAAGTTAGATGAAAGAAGTTATGAGTCGTTGACAAGTAAGCCTGTATTGACAATTAATCCTGATTTACCATATTCATCCGTATTGTCATTAGATAGTAGTGATGTGGTATTTACAGCAGGGGCATACCTAAAATTAACTCAGTCAGGTAATGAGGTAGTATTTAATACAGACACGAATAAAGTAGTGTTATTCAATGACACATTGACAGGCCAAAAGATAGCAACAAAATACGACTTAACAAAATACACCTATCTGACCACTGACTTAGAGCAATCCGCCGACAGTGTGAGTCATTGTTATTACAATATTACCAATGCCCCAATTACAAACACTGTATCTGTTTGGGTGAATGGGATGGCATTACAACCAACAACGCAATATACCATATCAACTCACTATATCCGTGTCGGGGTTCCTGTTTATCGTGGTGATAAAATTAAAATTATAAGACAAAGTTTATGAAAAAGTTATTATTAATTCTCGTTCTTGTTCCGTTAATTGGTTTTACACAGCAGTTTAAGGCGCATGTAACGTCGTATAATACCGCAGCACTGGTAGACACGAATAACCTTTCGTATGGGCTTCAATGGAACGAATCTACGGACACCTATACACGACTTGGCTCATTAGCGGGCAAAGCATTAGGATCAAGCCCCGGTAACGACTACCTCCCTATTCAGTCAGCTATGCGAGGGTGCTTATTGTTGGATAACGGCAGAGTTAATTATTACCTCAGCAGTACAAACTGGGCATATAAATCCGATGGGGTAACATCCTCTGTACTTACTGGTGCCGATGGTCAGGTAATGGTTCAGATACCTAAATTCTATATCAAATATTCGTATGGTTCAAATAATCATCGCTGGCTTATTTCATTATCAAGATTAACGGGGTTTACTGTTCATCCCGCATTTATTAAGGATGGCATAGAGGTGGATTACCGTTACATAGGGGCGTATGAAGCTGTATTATGGGATGCCACTACTGATAGTGCATACCGGGATTATAAAGCAGGGGTAACGATCAATACAGGCACAGATAAACTTTCTTCCGTATCAGGGTTTCGTCCTGTAACGAATATTACAAGGGCTGGCGCAAGGGCAATGGCCGCACGAAGGGGTACGGGTTGGAGGCAGCAGGATTACGACCTGACTAATGCCATTCAAATGCTCTTCATTGTTGAATATGCTACATTTAATTCTCAGTCAATCATGTCGGGCATTACCAATGTCACTGATTGGGCTGCTTATAACAATTATTATCCAATTGTGGCTACGGGCCTCGGAAACAGTATCGGCAATGCAACCGGGCAGAATGCAGCAGCAGCCAGTACGGCATGTGCTAC
>Ga0194063_10001303_pt1 | contig 16337 bp, 13 predicted proteins | sample SepL3720m_MetaG_FD_155459 | JGI IMG/M metagenome (GOLD analysis project Ga0194063, IMG submission 155459) | Anoxic zone freshwater microbial communities from boreal shield lake in IISD Experimental Lakes Area, Ontario, Canada - Sep2016-L373-20m | ecosystem: Environmental > Aquatic > Freshwater... | reverse complement strand
ATGCAGGCCAAGGCCGCAAGCTGGCCCACGGCCTTGGCCAGCCCACAGACAGGCAGGCCGAAGCTGCCTGAAAGCAGCCGCTGGCCTGGTGATGATTGGCGGCAGCGCTGGAATCGGCCCATTCGTTGCCCCTGCCGGTCCCCTGTTGCTGGAAGATAGGGCGATGCAAGCCCTGTTTTCCCCCGGCAGTCTGGTCACGGTGGCCGGAGCCGTGCTCACGGTGATCGGCTCGATCGCCTACCTCGGCGACAACGCCAACCTCAGTCTGCCTACCATTTTTTACGGGATTCCGATCCTGCTGGGTGGTCTGGCGCTCAAGTCCTCCGAGTTGCCACCGGCGGCCAGGATCAGCCCACCCCAGGCCCTGCGGAGCCTGCGGGAGCTGCCGGAGAGCGAGCCCCTGCGCAAGCTGCTGGCCGATGTGACCCGCTGGCGCTACGGCCAGAAGGCCCATCTGGAATCGTCGCTGGAGGCCCTCAAGCTCTGGGACGAGGACGAACCTCCCCAGCTGGAGTCGGTGCAGGAACTCGACTGTGACGGCTCCTATGGCCTGCGTCTGGCCTTTGTCTGCGGTGGTGTGCCCTTTGCTCGCTGGCAGGAGCGCCAGGATCGCCTTGGACGTTTCTTCGGCCCAGGTCTGAAGGCCGAACTGATCCAGCGCTCGGCCGGAACGTTCTGTCTGGAGCTGGTCACCGAAGCCATCCCCCCCACCGCTGCATGACCTTGCGTTCCGATCCCCACGTCAGTCCCGAGGACAGCCTGCGGGTCTCCGTCCTCAGCGAGGCCCTCCCTTACATCCAGCGCTTCAGCGGCCGCACGATCGTCGTCAAGTACGGCGGAGCGGCCATGGTGCGTGAGGACCTGCGCGATGCGGTCTTCCGCGATCTGGCCTTGCTGGCCTGCGTCGGGGTGCAGCCGGTGGTGGTCCATGGCGGTGGACCCGAAATCAATCACTGGCTCTCCCGTGTCGGCATCGAAGCCCGCTTTCGCGATGGCCTGCGCATCACCGATGAGGCCACGATGGAAGTGGTGGAAATGGTGCTGGTCGGCAAGGTCAACAAGCAGATCGTCAATGGCCTCAACCAGGTCGGCGGGCGGGCCGTCGGGCTCTGCGGCAGTGACGGCAACCTGCTCCAGGCCCGTACCCACGGCGATGGCAGCCTGGGCCTGGTGGGGGATGTGGCGATGGTCAACTGTGCGGTGATCAAGCCGCTGCTCGATGGCGGCTACATCCCGGTGATTTCCAGCGTTGCCCCCGATCTCCATGGCAGGGCCCACAACATCAATGCCGACACGGTGGCCGGTGAGCTGGCTGCGGCCCTCGATGCCGAGAAGCTGATCCTGCTCACCGACACCTGCGGCATCCTGCGCGATCGCGACGATCCCGACTCGCTGCTGGCCCAGCTCACCCTGGCGGAGGCGCGGGAGCTGATCCAGTCCGGCATTGTCAATGGCGGCATGATCCCGAAGACCGAATGCTGCATCAGGGCCCTGGCCCAGGGCGTTGCCGCCGCCCACATCGTCGATGGCCGCATTCCCCACGCCCTGCTGCTGGAGGTGTTCACCAAGGCCGGCATCGGCACAATGGTGGTGGGCAGCAGGGCCCATCTCGACGACTGATGGCAACTCGGCGGTCCGGAGATGGCTGAGCGGGCGCTGGATCCGGCGATCAGCCTGGCGCTCACCTCGGCGCGCCAGGCGATCGAGCGCGGCGAGTATGGCCACAGCCTGCGGTTGCTGGAGCCGCTGGCCGCCGCCCATGGCCCCGCCACAGCGGTTGGAGCAGGCGTCCGCCTGCTGATGGTCACGGCGTTGATGGGTCAGGGAGAGAGCGAGCGGGCCGTTGACTGCTGCCGCAGCCTCCAGGCCTGTGTGGATGCCACCCTGCGCGCCCAGGCCCGCGATCTGCTGACGGTCCTGGAGGCCCCGGCCCTGCAGCGTCCTCGCAACTGGTCCCTGACCCTGCCCGATCTGGCCCAGCAGGGAACGCTGCTCGAGGGCAATGGCGCCGGCCTCGCCGGCCTCGCCAGCCGGCGCCTTCAACGGCCGCCGCCGGAGCCGCCACCGCCAGTGGGCCCGACGCCGGCGCCGCTGGGTTTTGCCGCCCTGGTGGCCGTGTTGTTGTCCTTGCTGCTGCTGCTGCCTTTGCTGGCTGGCTGCATGGAGGTGCGCAGTGAACTGCGCTTCGAGGGCCCAGGGCGCCTGCAACTGAGCCATCGACTGCGCAGCGACTCCGGCCAGCTGACGCCCTGGCAGCGACGGTTCGCCGCGGCGCTCAAGGCCGCTCCAGCTCCTTTTCAAAGCCAGCGGCAGGGGGAGGTGCAGGTGCTCTCCACGGCGGTGCTGCCCGCCGAGCAGGCGCTCGCGGCCCTGCAGCGCAGCCTTGATGCCGCCGCTGAACTGGCGGGGGTGAGCCTGCCGGCGGCCGATCTGCTGTGGCAGGAGCGCAATTGGTTGGTGGGTGTCCGCCAGAGCGTCTCCCTGGTGGTGGATCTCACCTCGCTGCCACCGCTGTCTGGCGTCGATCTCAGCCTGAGGTTCGTGCCGGTCTCAGCGGCAGCGGTGCTGTCGGCCGGGCCGGAGCCGGTGCGCTCCACGGCGCGGCAACGGGGGAGAGAGCCCCAGGTGCTCTGGCCGCTGCAGAGCGGCCGGCTCAATGTCCTGGAGTTGCGCTGCTGGCGCTGGAGTCGCCTTGGCCTGGGCTCCTGTGCCATCGCCGCCGGCCTGGTGCTGGTGTCGCTGTTGCAGCGGATGCGGCTGAGCCTCGGCTTCGGCCTGCCGGAGCTGCCGGCCTGAGGCCCGCTGGTTGTTCAGAGCTGTAGCGGATCGGGATCGATCGCCAGCGAGACGCTCTGGGGCAGGATCCGGCGCAGCTCCGCCTCCGGCGGCAGTGGGATCGCTGCCGCCGGAGGTCCGTGCAGCAACACCTGCCAGCGGCTGCGTCCCGCCACCCGGGCCACCGGGGCCGGCGCCGGTCCGATCACGATCCAGCCCTGGCCCTCCACCTGGGCGCGCACCTGTTCCACCAGGGTGGTGGCCGCCGTGGCGGTGGCACTGGCCGAGGGACCCGCCAACCGCAGCAGGCAGGCGCGGCTGAAGGGCACCAGTCCGGCCTGGCGCCGCAGCTGCAGCTCCTCCTCGAGGAAGCGCTCATAGCGGCCATCGACCAGATGGCGGATCACCGGATGCTCGGGGCTGTAGGTCTGCACCAGCACTTCCCCCGGCAGTTCCCCTCGGCCGGCCCGTCCTGCCAGCTGCAGCAACAGTTGCAGGCAGTGTTCGGAGGAGCGCAGGTCCGGGCGGTGCAGCAGGCCGTCGGCGGCGAGCACGGCTGCCAGGGTCACCCGCGGCAGATCCATGCCCTTGGCCAGCATCTGGGTGCCGACCAACACATCGGCCTCGCCGGCGGCGAAGCGCTCCAGCAAGCGGCGGTGACCATCGCGACCGCGGGTGGTGTCCTGATCGAAACGCAACAGCCGCAGTCCCTCCAGTTCCAGAGCCAACTGCTCCATCACCCGCTGGGTGCCGGCCCCGAAGGGTGTGAAGGCGGTGGAGCCGCACTTGCCGCAGCGCTGGTCGATCTCCTGGCGGTGATCGCACCAGTGGCAGCGCAGCCATTCGCTGGAGCCACCGCCCCGGCTGCTGCGATGCACGGTGAGGGTCACATCGCAGTTGGGGCACTGAACCGCCTCACCGCAGCTGCGGCAGCTGAGGAAGGAGCGATAGCCGCGCCGCGGCACCAGCACCACTGCCTGCTCGCCCTTGGCCTGAAGCTGTTCCAGCCGGGCCATCAACGCTCGACTGATCAGGCGCCGGTGCCCTTCCGCCAGCTCCAGGCGCATGTCCACCAGACGCACGGGCGGCAGGGGCCGCTGGCCGATGCGCTCCGGCAGTCGCAGCAAGCGGATTCCCCCTTCGGCCACGGGCAAACGAGCCCGTTTCCAGGTTTCCAGCGAGGGGGTGGCACTGCCGAGCAGCAGGCGGGCACCGCCCAGGCTGGCCCTGAGTTGGGCCACGTCCCTGGCGTGGTAGCAGGGCATCGGGCTTTCCTGTTTATAGGAACTGTCGTGTTCCTCATCGAGCACGATCAGACCCAGCGAGGCCAGGGGCAGGAAAATCGCCGAGCGGGTGCCGATCGCCACCACCGGTTCGGCCGCCGCCGCCGCGTCCAGGCAGCGGCGCCAGACTGCCACCCGCTCCGCGTCCCCCATGCCGCTGTGGTACTCCAGCACCTGGGGGCCGAACCGGGCCCGGCAGCGATCCAGCAACTGGGGAATCAGGCCGATCTCCGGTGCCAGGAGCAACACGCTGCGCCCCTGGCGCAGCTGGCGGGCCGCCGCCTGCAGGTAGACCTCCGTCTTGCCGGCACCGGTCACTCCCCACAGCAGCAGGGTGGTCCCGGCCGCGGCTGTGTCGATCGCCTCCACTGCCGCGGCCTGGGCGGCATTGGCCGTCTGGGGCTGCTCCAGCGCCCTGGGCTCCTCCCGTCCCGGCCGTTCAGCTGGGGCGGCGGCCGTGCCCTGGGCCGTCGTCGGGCTGGCGGCCAGGCCTCGAACCATCGCTCGCAGCAGCAGTCCCTTGTCTTCCAGGCCCGTGATCAGGCCCCGGCCGAAACCATCGATGCCCACCAGGTCCCGCAGCAGGCGCCGCCCGCCATGGCCGTCGAGATGCTGCAGCAGTGCGCGCTGGCGGGAACTCAGCTCCGTGGGCCGATCGTTCTCCGCCGTCGGATCAGACGCTGTCGGCTCTGGCTCGAGGCGCTGGATCTGGCAGAGCAGCCGGCCGCCGGGGCCCCGGGGTCGCTGGCCCAGCCAGCCCGTGGGCAGGGCACTTTTGAGGGTGCGGAAACTGCTGGTGTGGCAGGCCGCGGCCACCGCCTGCACCACCGATTGCCAGTGTCCATCCACCGCCGCGCTCTGCAGGACGGACTGCACCGCCCGCATGCGCTTGCCTTCCAGGCCAGCGGGGAGAGCGTCATGGCAAGCCAGCACCAGCCCGGCGTGGCGACGTCCCTGGAGCGGCACCTGCACCAGATCACCCACGCCGATCGTGAGAGCGTCGGGGTTGGCATAGGTGAACGCCTGGCCCTCGCGGCCGGCTTCCACCCAGATGTCCAGCCAGGGGGGCGCTGTGGAGGGAACGGAGGTGCGGAACGCTGAGGGCAGTCTTGCAAAGGTCTCAGCCGATTCCTAGAATGAATACGTTGGGCATGCCATTGAGGCTGCCGTCGGAACCAGGCAGAGTTCCGTCCAGCGGGAAGACCCTTTGAGTGCCCGGGAGTCCTGCTCCCATCCCGGCATCAGGTCTGCGACCACCCCTGACAGCACTGCTTCGGCTCCGGTCGTCCCAATCCGAATCTCTCGCATCCGGAGCTCCCTCTCCAGATGTCCTGATCATCCTGTCACCAGGCCCCCTTTCATGCCGACGCCGAGCCTGATCATTTTGATCGGGCGCTGATTCGGTCTGTCTCCCTCCCACCAGGTTTTTTGGCGGCAAGTTGCTGCTGCTCCTGGCTTACAGGCTTCGTTGCAGCGAAGCTTCGTCATCCACCGACCCCTGTTTTCGTCGCGCATCCGCTATGAGTTCTGTCGCCGCCAAGGTCAAAGTCGCCAAGGCCTCCGTCTCTGCAAGTCCCGCCAGCAAGAGCGGAGTGGCTGCCAAGACTCCCCCTGCGGCCAAGACTCCCCCCGCGGCCAAGGTGGTGATCCCCGAAATCATGATGACGGTGACGGCTGACGGTGAGGTGTTGCCCGCCCCCAAGCCCAAGGCCCGCAAGAGCACTCCGGCCGAAACCGCCGCCAAGGCGGCCAAGGCCACAAAGAGCACCAAGGCCGCGAAGACCACCAAGGCCCGCAAACCCGCGGCAGCCAAGGGCGCGGCCAAGGCTGTGGCCGTGGATCTGAAGGGCAAAGCTGGTGAGGTGCTGACTGGCGCCGACGGCGAGGTTGATGATCTGGAGTCGGCCAGCGGCGACGGGGCTGAGAAGAAAGACGTCAAATCGGCCAAGGCTCTGGCCAGCATCAAGGTGGGTCCGAAGGGCGTGTACACCGAGGATTCGATCCGGGTGTACCTCCAGGAAATCGGCCGCATCCGCCTGTTGAGGCCGGATGAAGAGATTGAACTGGCTCGCAAGATTGCCGATCTGCTTGAACTGGAGGAGAAAGCGGCCGAATTTGAGGCCGATAAAGGTCACTTCCCTGATTCCAAGGAATGGGCGGCGATCTTCGATATGCCGCTGATCAAGTTCCGGCGGCGGCTGATGCTGGGCCGGCGAGCCAAGGAAAAGATGGTGCAATCGAACCTGCGTCTGGTGGTGTCGATTGCCAAGAAATACATGAACCGTGGCCTTTCCTTTCAGGATCTGATTCAGGAGGGAAGCCTGGGCCTGATTCGCGCGGCTGAGAAGTTTGATCACGAGAAGGGTTATAAGTTCTCCACCTACGCCACCTGGTGGATCCGCCAGGCGATCACCCGGGCGATTGCTGATCAGAGCCGCACGATCCGGCTACCTGTTCACCTCTACGAAACCATCTCTCGCATCAAGAAAACCACCAAGACCCTCTCTCAGGAGTTTGGGCGTAAGCCCACCGAGGAGGAGATTGCTGAAAGCATGGAGATGACAATCGAAAAACTCCGCTTCATTGCTAAATCGGCACAGTTGCCAATCTCTTTGGAGACCCCGATCGGCAAGGAAGAAGATTCACGTCTTGGTGATTTCATCGAGGCTGATATTGAGAACCCTGAGCAGGATGTGGCCAAAAATCTGCTGCGTGAAGACCTTGAAGGTGTTCTCGCCACCCTCAGCCCACGGGAGCGCGATGTGCTGCGCCTGCGTTACGGCCTCGATGATGGCCGGATGAAGACCCTGGAGGAAATCGGTCAGATCTTTGATGTCACCCGCGAGCGGATTCGTCAGATTGAGGCCAAGGCTCTGCGCAAGCTGCGCCATCCCAACCGCAATGGCGTCCTCAAGGAGTACATCAAGTAGGTCCTGCCATTGTTCAGGACTGAACATCCCTGGCCCCAGCATGGGGCTGGAGAGCTGGGGATATCACGCTTGCTTGCCGTTGGATTACAGCGGGGGTGGGGGGAGAACTGGGCGAGGCTGATCCGATTGAAGTCAGCAGCTGAGCCTCGCAAGTTCATCCTGAACCTGAACAATGTCGCTGCTTTAGCTGGAATCGTCCAAGGGTGGCCGTCCCCTGCTCCGGCAGCAGCCGATGATCCTTCCGATCCTGGTTCGGTGGGATGTCGCCCTATCGGTCTGATCCAAGCGTGAGTTTGCTGATCGCCGCGGCGAACGGAACAGCTCTCGTCGCTGCCATCCTGAGCTTCAGCGTCACGACTTCAGGGCGTGACACGAGCTGGCCCTGACCAGGGCCAGGCAACAGCCGGCCCCACTCCGCTGCGGTGGGGGCTGCCCCGATAGCGCCGCAGCCCTTGCCTCAGGTCAACGACTTGTTTCTGCGCTGGATAGCCGTCGTCGTTCTGTCCCTGGTGCGCCGCGGTGCCAGTGACCAACGCCAAGCTGGCTGTGTCGATGGCCTGGAATCTGCCGCTTGAGCCGGTGGTGGTGGCCGTCGGCAACAGCGCCTGGTCGCCGCCGGCTTGGCTGCGATCGGCCGGCTCCTAAGTTGCCTAGTCGTACGGCGGGTAGCGTCCCCATGGCCACTGACTCCATGGCCATTGACCCCTTGGCGGCATTCGGGCGTCGCCATCCCCGCCGACTCTCCCTGCTGGTTGGCCTGGCGTTGGCCCTGCTCTGCTGGTTGGCGTTCTTCCAGGGCCTCGGCTCCCTCGGTCTCACCGATAAAACCGAGGCTCTGTTCGTGGAGGTGGGCCACCAGATGGTGCTGCGCCAGGACTGGGTGACCCCATGGTGGAACGGCGAGCGCTTCTTTGACTACCCGGTCTGGGGCTACTGGCTGGTGGCCCTGTCCTTCAAGCTGTTCGGTGTTTCCGAGTGGGCCGCCCGCCTGCCCGTGGCCCTGGCGGCCTCGGTGGTGGTGGTCGCCTCCTTCGCCCTGGTGTGCAGCTGGGCACCAGCGGAGGAAGAGCGCGTTGTTCGCTGGGGTCGGGGGCTGCTGGCGTCTGCCGTTCTGGCCACCACTCCGGGCTGGGTCGGCTGGGGGCGCACCTCCACCACCGATATGTTTCTCTCCAGCGCCATCACCCTGGCGTTGTATGGCTTTCTGCTGGCCCATCGCCAGCAGCACCAGCCGGTGCTGGCCCGGCTGGGCAGGGTGCTGCTGGCCCTGTTCTGTGGGGTGGCTGTCCTGGCCAAGGGTCCGGTGGGGCTGTTGCTGCCAGCTCTGGTGATCGTCGTCTTCCTGACCTTGACCGGCCAGTGGGGCCGCTGGCTGCGGCCGCTGCCGTTGTTGGCGATGCTGGCCTTGTTCCTCGGTGTGGCCATGCCCTGGTACGCAGCGGCGGCGCACATCAATGGGGCGGCCTTCCTGGGAGGGTTTCTGGCCTTCAGCAATGTGCAGCGGTTCACCAGCGTTCTTTATCACCATCCCGGTCCTGTCTGGTACTACTTGCCCTGTTTGCTGCTGTTGCTGCTGCCCTGGTCCCTGTTCCTGCCGGCGGCCATCGCCCCACTGGACTTCTGGAGGCTGAGCTCCTGGCGGCGCGCTGCGGCCGATCAGGCCCTGGAGCTGCCCCTGTTTCTGTTGCTCTGGCTGGTGCTGATGGTGGCGTTTTTCTCTGCCGCCGCGACCAAGTTGCCGGGTTACATCCTGCCGGTGGTGCCCGCGGGCAGTCTGTTGGTGGCCCTGGCTTGGTGTCCCTTCCCCTCAGCCCGGCCGGCCCCGGCCAGCTGGTTACAGCGGACGGGTTGGTTCAATGGGGCCCTGTTGGCGCTGCTGGCGGCGGCGGCGGCCATCGCACCGCGCTGGGCCGCCACCGATCCGGCCCATCCCGAGCTGGCCGCAGCCTTGACCCGCTCCGGTCTGCCCCTGCTGCTGGCGGCCGTGCTTGTCGCCACCGCCCTGGCCCTGTTCCTGCTGTTGGGGCGGCGTGCGGAGCGGTGGCTGTGGCTGCCCGATCTGCTGGGCTTCCTGGCGATCCTGGCGCTGGTGGTGCCCTCCCTGGCGCCGCTGCTCGATCGGCAGCGGCAATTGCCGCTGCGGGAGCTGGCTCGTCAGGCCCGTAGCGAGGCCCTGGCTGATGAGCCCCTGTGGGTGGTGGGTGCCAAGCGCTACAGCATCGTGTTCTACGGCGGCGAAACGGCGGTGTTTCTACCCGACAGGGGCAGTCTTCACGATCGTCTCAAGGACGATCCCGCCAGCCTCGGCCTAAGGCCCGGCACCGCTTCGGTGCGCCTGATCGGCGATCGGACCGATCTGGAGGGTCTCGCTCTGGCCGATCGGGCGGTCCAGCGTCTCGATCGGCGCGGTGAGCAGCAGTTGTGGCGTGTCAGGCGCGAGGATCTGCAGCCGTGATCCGCTTCAGCTTCCACCGCCGCGACTGGGTCGTGCTCGGCGTCTGCGCCGTCCTGCTGGCCGTTCTGGCCGTTTTGATCGATCCGCGCCGTCCGCCCACCTTTGATGAGGCCGTTCTGCATTGGTTGGGCGACCATCTGCGCGGGCCGGTCGGCGATGCCCTGCTGCTGGTCTACCGGCTCAGCGGCGTTCACGTCACCGCCTTTCTGGTGCTGGCGGCGCTGATCTATGTGGTGATGCGGCGCTGGTGGCTGGATCTGCGCCTGCTGGTGCTGGCCACCGGCGGCATCCTGGTGATTGTCGATCTGATGCTCAAACCGCTGTTCGACCGAGCCCGGCCGCCTGAAAAGTTACTGGCGGTGGATGGGCGCAGCTTCCCCAGTGGCCATGCCGCCGGTGCCGTGGCCTTCTACGGCGCCATGGTGGCGATCATGGCGGCCCATCATCCGCGGCTGCGTCGCCCTCTGGCGATCGGCGCCGGACTGTGGGTGCTGCTGGTGTGGCTGAGCACCCTCTATGCCCGAGCCCACTGGCCCACCGATCTGCTCGCCGGTGGCGGAGTCGGCCTGGCCTGGCTGGTCGTCTGTATCGCAACCTGGCGTCAGCCTCCCTCCCTGCCCCCCTCCCCATGACCTCAGAATTCGCCACCCTCACCAGCCTGCGGGGACTGCGCACGGCACCGGAACTTTCGGTGGCTGAGCGCTCGATGCTGCGCCAGGAGTTGCAAGTGGCCATGGGCCACTGCGCCTGGTTCACCATCGGCGTGATGGCCCCCAGCGCCGCCGCCGCTCTGGAGACCTTGCGGCAGTGCGAAGCGGCGCTCGGCTGGCCGGTGCTGGAAGCCGAGGGCCCGGAGCCGGAGGCCTTGCAGCCCGGAGTGGCGGTCTTTCTCAAGGGCAATCAACACAATGGTCGGTTTCTGATCCGCCCGGAAGCGGGGCTGGGCCAAGGGGTGCTGATCACCGGTCATCAGCCCGCCGACAGCCAGAAGGAGGACACCTGGGGCCCCCTGCCCCTGGATCTGTTCGCGGCGCCCTGAGCGGCTGCTCGGCCAGGCCTTCACCTGCAGCCAGGCGCCCCTCGTCGTCCAACCTTGGGACTGCGGTCGCCACCTAGGCTGAGCCGCTGAAGCTCAGCGGTAGCCCCTGCCGGGGTGCTCGCCGTCCCTCCTGCCGAAAATCAGCCGATGTCCAGCCCAGCCTCCGGTTCTGCGATCGCGTCAACCCTGCGCATCGCCTCCCGTCGAAGCCAGCTGGCCATGGTTCAGACCCACTGGGTGCGCGATGAGCTGATCAAGGCCCATCCAGGCCTGGAGATCAGCATCGAAGCCATGGCCACCCAGGGGGACAAGATCCTCGATGTGGCCCTGGCCAAGATCGGCGACAAGGGCCTGTTCACCAAGGAACTGGAGGCCCAGATGCTGGTGGATCAGGCCGACATCGCCGTCCACAGCCTCAAGGATCTGCCCACCAACCTGCCCGAAGGGCTGATGCTGGGCTGCATCACCGAGCGAGAGGATCCCGCCGATGCCCTGGTGGTGCACCAGAAGCATCAGGACAAGAGCCTGGCGAGCCTGCCTGAAGGCAGCGTGGTCGGCACCAGTTCCCTGCGGCGCCTGGCCCAGTTGCGCCACCACTATCCCCATCTGATCTTCAAGGATGTGCGCGGCAACGTGATCACCCGGCTGGAGAAGCTCGATGCCGGCGAGTACGACTGCCTGATCCTGGCGGCAGCTGGCCTGGGGCGGCTTGGCCTGGGCGATCGCATTCACGAGTTGATCGATCCCTCGATCTCGCTCCATGCCGTCGGCCAGGGGGCCCTGGGCATCGAATGCCGTCAGGGGGATGGGGTGGTGCTGGAGCAGATCAAGGTGCTTGAGCATCGGCCCACGGCCCGGCGCTGCCTGGCCGAGCGAGCCTTCCTGCGCCAGCTGGAAGGGGGCTGCCAGGTGCCGATCGGCGTCAACACCCACTTCGAAGCCGACGAGCTCGTGCTCACTGGCATGGTGGCCAGCCTCGACGGCCTGCGCCTGATCCGCGACCAGGCCCGTGGTCCCCAGGCGGATCCCGAGGCGATTGGCCTGGCCCTGGCCCATTCCCTGCGGGCCCAGGGGGCCGGGGAGATCCTGGAGGAGATCTTTGCAAGCGTCCGGCCCGAAGCCTGAACCGGCCAGCCCGGAGGTCCGTTCCCTGCCCTTCCAGTGGAATCTGCTGGCCTGGGCCGCCTTGGTGGGCACGCTCACCGGCCTGGCGGTGGTGGGCTTTCACGAGCTGCTGGGTTTCATCAATAATTTTCTCTACGGCCCGTTCATTGAATGGTTGCTGGCGGTCGGCAGGGCCTCGTCCACGGCCAGTCCCGTCGACCTTGCCACGATCGAGTTGCCTGTGGTTGTCGAGCCGGGCGGCACGCCACTCAAGGCTTTGCTGCAACTGGGTCTTGGTGGCATCGGCCTGCTGACCTCACCACCGCCGGCCCCACCGGAACCAGCGACCATAGCCCTGCCCGCCAGCTTCGACTGGCTGGAGCTCTGGCCGGTGGTCGTGGTGCCGACCCTGGGCGGCTTGGCGGTGGGGCTGCTGCGCTGGCTGGGCGGCACGATCGGGCCCGGCCTGGCCAGCCTGATGGCCATGGCCGATGGCGCCCTGGCGGCAGCGCCACGCTTGCCCCTGCTGCGCCTGGTGGCCGCTTCCCTCAGTCTCGGTAGTGGCGCTTCCCTGGGCCCCGAGGGTCCGAGCGTCGAAAGTGGCGCCAATCTCGGCCTCTGGGTGGGCTGGAAGGCCCGGCTGTCGCCCCAATCCCAGAAGGCCCTCGTGGCGGCCGGGGTGGCGGCCGGCCTGGCGGCTGGTTTCAAGGCGCCGATTGCCGGCGTGTTCTTTGCCTTCGAAGGCAGTTTCAGCGCCATCCCCGGCCGGCCCAGTCTGCGGGCTGTGTTGGTGGCGGCGGTGGCGTCCACCCTGGTCACCCAACTGTGCCTGGGCGACGATCCCATCCTGCGATTGCCGGCCTATGAGGTGCGATCGCTGCTGGAGTTGCCCCTCTATCTGGGGCTTGGGGTGCTCGCCAGTCTGATGTCTTGGTTGCTTGTCAGCCTGATGGCGGCAGGTCGGGGACCGCGGATGCAGGCGCTGGTGGATCGCCTGCCACCGGGACTGGCTCCCGCCCTCGGTGGTGCCGCCGTGGGGGGCATGGCCCTGGCCTTTCCCCAGGTGCTTGGGGTGGGCTACGACACGATTGAGGCGTTGCTCGGCAGCGATGGCGGCATCCCCCTGCTGACCCTGCTCGCCTTGATCGGCGTCAAGCTGCTGGCAACCGCCGTCAGCAATGCCTGCGGTTTTGTCGGCGGTGGCTTCGCCCCCTCCCTGTTCCTCGGTGCCGTGCTCGGCAGTTGCTACGGCCAGTTGCTTGGGGAGGGTTGGTTGCACTTGCCGGTGGCCGAACCGCCCGCCTACGCCATGGTGGGGATGGCGGCGGTGCTCGCCGGCAGCGCCAGGGCGCCCCTGACCGCCCTGCTGCTGCTGTTTGAACTCACCCATGACATCCGCATCGTGCTGCCATTGATGGCCGCGGCGGGGCTGAGTGCGGCTCTGGTGGAGCGCTGGCAGGGTTTTCGCGATCCTGGCCTGCTGGGCCCTGATCCGCTGGAGGAGGAACGGCGCGAGCGCTTGGCCCAGTTGTCTGTGGCTGCTGCCCTTGAGCCCTTGCCGCCGCTGGTGCTGATGGCCGAGCTGCCGGCAGCCGAGGCCCTCTCCCTGTTGATCGAGGCCCATGGCCATTGTCTGATCGTGCAGGAGCGGGGCGGGGCCGTGGGGCTGGTGACCCTGGCGGATCTGCAGCGGGCCTTGTCCGGGGCGATCGCAACTGGCCCGTCGCCACTGCGCCTGATCGACTGCTTGCGCACGGATCTGGTCTGGCTGCCGCTCTACTCCAGGCTCGATCAACTGGAAGACCAGCTCACCCCGGATGGTCTGCGTCAGATTCCAATCTTTGATGTGCCGGTTCGTGTGGCGGGCTACCTCCCCCAGGGACTGCCCTCAGCAGGCCTGCCGATCCAGGCCCTGCGCGGCATGGCCAGTCGCGATGGCATGGCCAGAGCCCTGGCCGCCAGATTCAGGCTTCAGCCTTCGAATCGGGAGCTGACCAGCGCTTCAGCCACTGGGTCGGCCTGAGACAGCAGATTCAGGATCCGTTGCAGATCGAGATCGGAGAGTTCTCCGTCGCGGCCCCATTTCAGGGCTGTGCTGTTGAGCTGGTCGGTGGTGTGTTGAAGGGGTTGGGCCATGGAGTGGACGGCAACAGTGGCCTGCCGTCTGCAGCAGTGAAATGACCTTAGGTGTTTGTACCCAGACATCACCAGGGGTTTGGGGGTGATCTGCAGAATGTCTTCGGGAGTCGCGGCGGCTGGCCAAGGCCATGGGTTGTCAGTTCTTGACGATCACCGGCGTTCCCACCTCCACCTGGTCGAACAGGGCGTGGACGTGGGGATTGAGCATGCGCACGCAGCCGTGGGAGACCGCCGCCCTGGTGTTCACCGCCCAGGCCCAGGCCGGTGGGGTGCCGTGGATGCCGAACTGATCGCGGTTGGTGGCGTGAAAGCCCATCCAGCGATCGCCGAGCGGTCCATTGGGACCGACGGTGGGGTTGTTCTTGCCGCTCTTGGTGCTCTGGTACTGGGGATTGACCACCTTGTTGCGGATCTTGAAGCTGCCGGTGGGGGTGGGGGTGGCGGGATCGCCAATCGCCACCGGCCAGCTGCCGAGCACCTTGTCGCCGTCGTAGAGGCTGATGGTGCGGCGGCCCAGCTCCAGCAGGATGCGGCGGGTGCTGGTGATCGCCGCGGTGGTCGGCGCCGGCAGGCTGATCGGTGTGCTGCCCGAGGAGGCGGTGCTCGACCTGGGGATCGGCAGAGCCGGAGTTGCCTGGGCCTGGGCGGCGGGTAAAGGCGGCAGGGCCGGCGGTGCCTCGCTGGCCAGGGCTGGTGGTACCCCTGCCAGGCCCAGCAGGGCGCCGCAGCTCAGGGTCAGGACAGCGAATCGGGCCGTATGGCGCCGTTGGCTGGGCGAGACGGAGATGGGGGCGGACATGGTGGCGGCGGCAGGGGACGATGCAGCGGTTTAAAGGGGTGAAGCCTCAGTTGACCAGTTTGGCGTCAATGGTGTCGAGGTAGCGCTGTTCGCACGTCTTGATGATGCGGACGGCTTCCTGGCTGTCAAAGAAGCCGTTCACCTTGCAGGTGCCGGGTTTCTTGAGGTCTTTGTAGTGCTCCCAGTAGTACTGGGTTTCCTTGAGCCAGTGGGCCCCCAGTTGCTCATAGCTGCTGATGTGATCCATGCGCTTGTCATCGGCGAGCACGGCAATCACCTTGTCGTCGACTTCACCGCCATCATCGAAGGTCATGATGCCGATGATGCGGGCTTCCACCAGCGAACCCGGCACCAGGGGCTCGCTCACACCGACGATTTCGATGTCGAGGGGATCGCCGTCTTCATCCCAGGTGCGGGGGATGCAGCCGTAGGCGAAGGGATAGGCGAGAGAGGAGTAGCCGACCCGATCCAGCTTGAGGTGGCCGGTTTCGGTGATCAGCTCGTATTTATTCACCGTGTTGGAGTTGAGCTCCACGATGGCGTTCAGCCGCAGTTCAGCCTCATCGGCAAAGGCAGGCAGCACGTGCAACAGGTTCAGCATCGTGCGGCTCGGTGCGTGATCGATGTTCGCCATGGGCTCAGGAATCGCAGCGGCATCTTAAGGAGGCCCCCTGACGAGCCTCCGAAGGCGCGATCGCCCCATCCGGCTCAAGCGCCACGGTGCTGCCGATCGCTCTGCGGGCTGTGGGGGTAGCCCCTGCGGCTCCAGGCTTCTGGTCCGGGCTTCTGGGGCGAGGACGGCCGCTGGGAGCTGCCCCCTTGCCATCGCCACCGCCGGGCCCTGGTCAACCGGTCCTGTTCAGATGGCCCCGATCAGGCGGCAAGCCTGGCCAGTTTGTCCTGCAGATAGTTGAGAAAGGCCTCCGAGCTCAGCGGCCGGCCCGTGACCTGCTCCACCAGCTGCTCAGCGTTGACGCTGCGCCCCAGCGGCCAGACGTGCCGCCCCAGCCAGTCGAGGATCGCGGCTTCGTTGCCGCCTCTGATCAGGTCCTCGATCGGCCCCAGTTCGGCTGCCATCGCCTCACTCAACTGGGCGCTGATCAGGTGGCCCAGGGCGTAGGAGGGGAAGTAACCGAAGAGCCCTTCGCTCCAGTGCACATCCTGAAGACAACCCTCGGCGTCGTGGCCGGGACGCCGCGCGAGCAACTGCTCCATGCCGTTGTTCCAGTGTTGCGGCAGCTCCTCGACCGGCAGGTCCTGCTCGAGCAGGGCCAGCTCCAGTTCAAAGCGCAGCACGATGTGCAGGCAGTAGCTCAGCTCATCGGCCTCCACCCGCGTCAATCCGGCCCGCATCGGATTGATGCCGCGCCAGAAGCGGCGGCTGTCGCCCCACAGATCGCGGCCCAGGGCTGAGCGGAAACGGGGATACCAGCGCTCCGCCAAGGCCTCACCCCTGGCGAGGCGACATTCAAAAAACAGGCTCTGGCTCTCATGGACCCCCATCGAGGTGGCCTCCCCAAGTGGCCAGGGGAAGAAGTGATCTCCGCTGCGGGGCAGACCTTGTTCATAGAGGGAATGGCCCCACTCATGGGCCGTGGCCAGGAAAGCCGAAAAGGGCATGCCGGGCACGATGCGCGTGGTGATGCGGAAATCGGCCGGTCCGATCGTGGTCGAGAAGGGATGGGGGGAGCGGGAGCGCTGGCAGCGGCTGGCGTCGTAGCCCCATTCGAGCAGCAGTGTCTGGCTGAGCTGGTCCTGGGCCGCTTCGCTCAGGTCCCAGTCGGCCGGAGGCAACGGTGGCAGGGTTGCGGCC
>Ga0194063_10001301_pt1 | contig 16340 bp, 23 predicted proteins | sample SepL3720m_MetaG_FD_155459 | JGI IMG/M metagenome (GOLD analysis project Ga0194063, IMG submission 155459) | Anoxic zone freshwater microbial communities from boreal shield lake in IISD Experimental Lakes Area, Ontario, Canada - Sep2016-L373-20m | ecosystem: Environmental > Aquatic > Freshwater... | reverse complement strand
GGGCTTGCTTTCGCCAAACTTCCAGGTGACGCCCGGATAGGCGGATTTGAGTTCCTGCATGATCTCCTGGATCGGAATCACGGCCTTGCCTGCGCGTTTGACCCGGATCACAGACCCCTCTTCGGGATTACCGGGCACAGGTTTCCCGTCTTCATCAATCAGGGTGACGGCGGCGCGGATGGTTTCAATCGTTCGTTTTTCAGGCATAATGGACTCCTTTCAAATCATCATGAGATTCCCGGTATTAAGACGGGACGTTTCAGTAATCACAACTCCGGCCTGGCCCTGTGGATCGGTTCCAGGCTTCAACGGCTTGTCACCGCTTCCAATTTCCTCCAGGCGCTTACGCATGGCGTCGGCCTGCTTGAGCCATGGATTCTGATCTCCAGTCAACCCACGGCGCAAATAGACGGCCTCGGAGGCCAGGATCTTGGCGGCCTCGCTGATGATGGCCGGAATCGGTTCAGCCAGGGGAATGGCGTAGTTGCCTTCCAGCCGGCTGTTGATGGCGCTCTCGACATCCAGGACAATCTTATCCCACACCCCCTCATCCGCCATTCCATCGCCATTGTCATCCAGCGCCTGGAGCAAAAGTTGAGCGGGGATCTTCCCGTCGAGGTCTGATTTGAGGATGTAGGACATGATTCAAAAATGGAGGTCAGCCCCAGGGGGGAATCCGGAACTGACCGCCCGGTGCAGGAGGACTGCGTTACTTTTTATCTCCGGGGTCTTTATCCTTGGGGTCTTTATCCTTGGACTCTTTCACAACAACGGGCTTGGAGAGCCAGAGGAAAATACATTTCGGGAACAGTTCAACCAGATCCCGAATGACGTCCTGGCCGTTGGCCTTGACGAACTGGCCGCCCGCCACAGGGCGCACGGCGCAATTGCCCGACTTCGGATCCATAACGCGCATTCCATCCTGCGTGATGACCAGGCCGGTTTTTAATTCTTTTGCTTCGATTCCCATAATGTACTCCTTTTCAAATGGTCACCGGGTACGTGCCGCCCGGCACGTACCCGATTTCCGGATGTCTTACAGAATCCCGGCGTACACCAGGTGCGGGAACGTGGGGCCAGCGGCGGCGCGGCCGTCTGCCATCACATCGAACTTCCCGGTCCGCATCACTTCCTCGACGCGGGTATCCATCAGGGGCGCGGCCTCGCGCCGGATCTGGCGGGCAACCGCCTTGATCGGCTTGCTGGCATCAACCAGGTACCAGTAATCATCGAAGTCACCGGCCAGGTCCTCCAACTCAACGCGCTGGACGCGCTTGTAGTTGGGGTTGTCGATCTGCACACCGCCGCTGACATGGAACTGCGCATCCACGATGTGGAAGGCGGTTTCATGGAGCTTCGGACCATGGACCAGGTGCGTGAACCGGGTGCGGCACAATTCGCCGTTGCTGAACTTCCAGCCAGATCCCGCCAGGAAGGCGGCGTTGAACGTGGCCTCGCTCAGGGCACTGGTCACCACGTTGTCCACGGTGTTGTCACCGTAGGGGTGATCATCGGCGAAGATCGACTTGCCGGTGAAGCACAGGGGATTCCCGGTGAGGACCGCGATGATCAACTGGTACTTCTTGAGCGTCCAGGCCTCGCCCATCATCTGCACGAGGGGCGTATAGACGCCGTACTGATCGTCCTCGATCTCGTTACGGGCCATCGAGACGCTGTCTTCCCAGTCGCGGTTGAGGATCTCGAACTTCTGACCGCGCACGTTCTTGAAGACGCGATCGCCAACCCACTCCCGGAAACCGGGGATCTGTTCCATCCAGGCATAGAAGTTCGCCGCCGTGGTCGAGGGGAAATCCCGGAACAGGAAATCCACCGAAACGGGCGGGACAAAACTAAGCCCCTGCTGGAACGCCGTGTTGTAACTCTTCTGTAACGCCGTCAGATTTGCCGCATTGATATCCATTGTCTTTTTCTTTCTTCTTAGGTTTTAGACTCGATCGTTAAACATTACTCAGGGAACATTCACACTGTTGGTAAGCACGCCACCGGCGTATTTCATGATGTTGGTTGAGAGCGTGGAGATATTGGTGATCGCTCCACTGAATCCGGATACAGCCCCGATCTTGTAACCAGTGGCCGCAACCGTGCTACTGCCCGTGATCGCACCAGTGACACCCAGGGTGCCGCCAACCGTAGCGTTGGCGCCAACAGCCAGACTTGACGGAGAAGCCGCGCCACTGGGACCTACCTTGGCGGTATCAACCCAGACCCCGCTGGAATCCACATCCACCACGGTACCGGCAATGATGTTCTGGCCGCCTCCAGTCTTGTTCACCGTTTGATCATCGGTGACGTAGACAAGTTTCCCGATGTCCGCCACAGCAATGGCATCAGCATTGCCCCAGCGGAAAGTTCCCCTGGCAACCTTGATCGTCTTGGTTGCCGAATAGACGGCAGTGCGATTGTCGACCGTGGCCTCGGCGCGGCCAACCACCGCAAAACCGGAACTGTCGGCCGCAGGCACCGCAAGGCCGCTGGAGTTGACGCACACCAGTGAGCCCGCATAGATGATCGAGTTGCTCGCCACGGTGAGTGACGTGAACTGATTGACCCGTTGAACGGTATCCCGCTCAGTAGACAATGCCGCGCCATACGTCATTCCACATACCGCCGCCACCATCCCGACCACCATCAAGATCTTACTCTTCTTCATTCTCTCATCTCCTGTTTGTTTGTTTTGCTGACACCAAATTCGTTCGACTACTTCTTGAACACCTTCTCGGGATCCAACCCGCAGGCGCGGGCAATTTTCGCATCCCCATCGGCGATAGCGGGCGTCGTATCCCCGCCACCGGCCGCCGACAACGCCGTCAACTGATTGACCGGCACAGTCGAGGGAAGTTTCTCGATCATTCCGGCCAGCGTCTCGATCGAGGTCTTCGCCAGATCCTCGGCGCTGAGCGGCACAACCTTACCGGCCACGCGGGCCATGAAGCACATGACATCCTTCTGCACGCCTTCCAGCGTGGAGGAGAGCGCCGTGAGTTTGCCCTGGACATCCACATCGCCGATCCTGGTCTTGAGTCCATCAAGGCCGGCGCTGAGCGTGGTGAGCGTTCCCGCTTCGCCAACAAGCACCGTCAAAGGCTTGATGGCCGTCTCCAATGCCAGGATCCGGACGGAACAGGGCATCGGATCGCCCCCGTCGGTACCTTCCACGGAGGTCGCGGCCTGGAACGCCTTCAACACATCATCTTCCGTGGCCGTCTCCGGCAATCGGAATACCTTCTTCAAAAACGCCAACAAGTCATTCATGCTGCTGTTCTCCTGATTTTGATTCGATTGCACATCATCCGCCGTACCCAACGTCACAGAGAAGTAATGCAGATCCTCGACGGCGCCTTGCCGGCACAGCGCCACGGAATGCAGAAACACCACTTCGCCCTTGTCCGACAATTTTGGTGTCGGAGAAAGATCGTGGTAGTTAAGATGGTTCTGCCGCCCGCTTGGCGTGTACTCCAGCGCGTCGAAGAACAGCCCTTCCCCTGGAACAACAAGCGGCACACCGTTGGCGGCGATTTCACGCGGCTCCTTGGTCCGCTCAAACTCGGGCGTCTTGGGAACCGTGTTGTGCTCGTAATCGAGTGCGATGGTGTCGAATCCCAGTTTCTTCTGATTCATCGGCAACAGCGCGGCCGTCGTCTCATTGACGATCACCGGCCCATACACGGTCTGGTTGACACCCCAGTTGAGCAGTTTCAGGCGGCGCGGCAATCCCTTAACCTGCAGTGCCCCGTTGCTGATCTTTAGTGGAGTAAGTTGGACTTCGCTTTTCACTGGGGCACAATATGCCCAAACACATGAAAAGGGTCTAAGAGGAGTGGAAGAACTGAAAAGGGTACGTTAAGAAGGAGTCAGGAGTCAGAAATCAGAAGACAGAATAGGGAATATCAGCGGATGCGCAGTTTCCTTGCGACGACATCGCGGGCGGTTTCCATGACCGCACCGGAGAGTTTCTCATCGCTGGGTAGATCTTCCGGGTGCGGCTTGGTGGTCACGGATCGCACCAGCCAATACATGACATCCCCGCCGATCATCTTCCCGGTGGATCCATTCTTCGTGCGCTTGATAATCGACTGGAACCGGCGGATCAAAGCGCCAACCAGATTTCCCTGGTGAAGCGGGATGTAGTCAAGTTGATCGACATTCGCCTCCCGTGGGCTTCCCATCTTATAGGCCTCTGCATTCGCGGGGATTGCCAGCGTCTTTCCGCGTTTTGGCCGAATCGTGCCGCCCTGGATTCGGTGGACCAACGCCGGAGATGAGATCGTAACCGTAGCCGTAGTGGACGTAATTTGAGAAAGGGCAATCTGACTGCGAACCTGGCGATTCCAGAAATGGCGTTTGGGCCATCCCATGGAGTTGGGTTTTTTATCGAGCGCCGCAAAATGGGCACGCAACTCAATCTCAAGCCGTTTTCCGCATGCCGCCACGATGGCGCGTGAATCACCCAGTTGAGATGCCAGGCGATTAAGTTCCGGCGTGATTCCGTCTATTACTTTGAAATCCATTTGAGAACTCCATCAACCAGACTGACTGTATCACCCATGGCCGAGATCAGCCAATTCACTAACTTTGACTCCAGTCCGGCTACACTCATTTCAAACCCAGCGTTGAAACCCGGATCCTCATTTGGTGTCAATCGCTCTGATGGACCAATCAGGCCCAGGGATTCCGCCTCATCGCGGTCAACGTCTTCAAGTCCCATGCCACTGCCATAGTCGAACGGCGGCCATGGTGTTCCAAATCGGGAGAGTTTCGTCCAGATCAGTGACGTCTTAAGGGCAACCATGTCACGCTCCACCGCGCCAATACCGCCCACATTGAAATACGCCTCCGCCCAACGGGTCGGCCAGTACCAGGATGGCCGCGGAACCATGCGCTCCTCAATTCTCACCAGGCGCTGGGCCGGGAAGGCATCCAACACATCGGCGTCATTACTGGTTTTCCAGCGGGCGTACTCCGTCGCGTTCCCAGTCTGCATGTCCCAGATCAGGCCCAACCGCTTGGCGCTACGGATATCGCGCACCGTACCGTAATTGTTCGGGGTGGTCGTGTTGATCCCTTCCTCGATCGCGACCTTCCGGGCGGAAGCGATGAATGAGGAGCGATCAATGAATGCCTCACCACCGGCCGCGCGATCGCTGGGTGTGACCTTTTCTTTTTCCCAGGCTAACGAGGAGCGTGTCTCATCCTGAATGTGCTGCAGGAACCGGGCGCTCTCAACCCGCGCGGAAAACTGGGATCGCTCCCGGATCTGAACGGGGACCTTCTCCCATTGCGCCGAGGTCAACGCCACGGCCACGGGACTCTTGCGGTCCATCTTGCCCACGGCTTCCTGCAGCGGACCATAGTCAAACGAGATGGCCAACGGTTTCAGATCATGGGATTTGGAAAGAACTGAACGGACACTGGAAACAACGGCCGCCGCCATGCCATTTTCCAGAACGGAAGCAAGGGCGTCATGATCCATATCGTTGATCAGATCCGGAAGACGTGCCAGGTGCGTCTCCATGAATAAAATGAACTCCGCATCCGTGCTCATCGTATTGGCGGCGTGCTCCATGGCAATCAGCCAGAGTGCCACCGGTTTTCCCCAGGATGCCGGTACCGGTGACGTGGCGCTCCATGTGGGAGCCAGGGCGGAGAGAGTGTTGAGCCGGAACTCATAGGACCGCTCGGCCCGCTCGATTTCAATCCAGAGTGGTATGCTCATCCGATCACGCTCCTATAGGCCCGCAGGTATTTCGATCCTTCCGACCAGATTTCAGGATTCTCGGCACAGCGCCGCAGATGATTGAACCAGGAATCAAGGTTGATGAAATAACAGTGCGGGGCCACCGGCATGATTTCCACCATCTCGGCAACACCCAGCCGGCGGAGCGTCGCATACTGTCCAGGGAAACCCAGCAGGGACGCCAACTCGCGGTCCAGTCGAAGCAACCGTTGGTTGACCGGGATCGGACTATAGGTCCCGTCGCCGTTGTCATGCCACATGCACAGGCAGTACTCCTGAACTTTGCCTTTGGCCTTCCATGGGGCGAATTTTCCCGGCGCCACCTGGGCCATCATCGGCCGGGTCGCCTCCCGTAACCGGTCGACCACCGGGCGGGTATCGTAGTTCTCGAATCCGGGCAGGGTTCGATCCGTGTACTTCATGGACGCCATGACCCTTGTAACAGGGGTTTTTACAACTTTCTTCTTCTGTTTCTTCATCGTTGATCTCCAGTGCTTGAAAATTTGCCCGCCAGGTATCCGCGAATCGACGCAAAATGGACGAACGCCGCAGCGCGGGTGTTGGGACGCCTAAAACCGATCGGGCTTCCTAGGGGATTCTGGGCGGTGTTTTCCATCAGTAGGGAAACTCCGCCTGAAGAGGTTGACGCTTATGCCACTCGAACCGATCCTGGGCGATGGATTCCGGAACGGAGATATAGACCGCTTCCCGGCCATCCTCAGTACCTTCCAGGATCTCCACGAAACCAAGTTGAAGCAGTTCCGTGGTCCGTGGCCGCAGAGTCAGGATTGAGATACCTGACTTGAATGCGATCTCACGGGTTGTGCCGGGACCGTAATGCACATACGCCGTATAGGTCTGCATACGAAATCCGGAAAGATGCGCCCGGACGTGGTCCCAGGTATGGTTTCGGTAATCGATCGCTTTCATGCTGCTCTCCCCTTCGCCCGCCGACGCTGGGCATTGCGGCGAATGTCGAACATCAACATCCAGATTTGTTTCTCACCCAACTCCTGAATCTGATCCGTCTTGAACCGGGACCGGGAGATTGAACAGGCGTAATCCCAGGCGCGGTCAATCACATCGGCGGCCGCCTCGCATTCCTGGCGCAACTTAGCCAGTGCCCAGCGGCGAGGCTCCAACTGGGAGGCGACCCGGCGGCGCTCTGCCATGGCCGTCTGTCCCAGCATTCCAAGGAAGTGCCCCTGCAGGGCAAGGAAGTCCTCGTTGCGGGCCTCCCGCAATCCGCCCCTCTCACAGATCTGTACAACCTGCTGATGCCGCCAGGCGTCGAACTCCGTGGACTCGCTGATCTTGCCGGAGTCATAGAGATGCTCGAACGCCCGGCGGGCCAGCAGCACAAGCTCCCGCTTCTGCTCGCTAGAGAGCGGCGCCAGGGCGGCGCCGTCAACGCAACGATCAAGTATGGCGGTGTTGCTCATGCTGCTCCTTACAGTTCCACCCTGGTACCGTCCGCCTTCACGTCGAAACACCCCTGCGAGCGCTTTGCGGATTTCCCGCGCACGATACGCGGTTGAAATCTGGCAAGTGCCGAACGCATTGCCCGCTGGACATTCCCGGCTGTGTAGGACCCGATCACCAGGGAATGAAAAGAGTTCATCGAATTAATCTGATGGCGAATGAGTTCATTCATCGTTCACCTCGTATTTTTTTCAACTCCTTGTCGGCCTTCTCCACGTATTCCTGCGCCGTCAAAGGATTGACGCGATCAGAAATTCGTTTGACGTAATACGGAACGGTATCCATGGACGTTGCGATTTTCTCCAGGTAGGCCGTCTGCTGTTTCTCCTCGATGGCGATCTGCTTGAGCCAGAACGCCGCCTTCTCCTCTTCACTCGGGGTGTAACATCCCGACAGGAATGGGAGCAGACACACCAGGATGATCTTGGCAATGTCCTTGGTCTCGAAGGAAACGCTGGTCGTCGTCGATTTGGAAACCAACTTAATCAGTTTTCCCGCTGCCTTTCCAAGAAGCGAGGAGGCCTCATCCCGAAAGTTCGGAACCAACTTCCACTTGGGCGCCTGCTGGAATAACCGGGAGAAGTGAACACCGGATGCCTCCCGGATTTTCTCGATGGCTTTTCCCTCGCCATCAATCGCAGGTTTAAGGGCATCACCGGGTTTCGTCACCCGGCAGATATTCCCATCCAATCCATCAAACGTAACCGACCACCCGCCGCCATCCGTGGCAACCTGATCCTCTTCACGCGTCTCGGCTTCCATCACGAGTTCCGCCTTCATGCCTTTGAGGGCTTCCGTCATGTCGGAAATCTGACGATCCAACTCACACGCCTCCGTCACCAGGTTCTGTAATTTTGATTCTTTCATGGTTTACACTTTCTCGACGGCAATCACCGTCGGCCAATATGAACACACTCGCCACGCCTGAAGGCACGCGTCCACGCGGGCCATGTCATGGTCCATGGCTTCGACGAATAACGCCGAACCATCACCGAACGTCACCTTGAACTTCTGTTTCCGGATTTCCGTCATGGCGCCTCCGGCAAATGCATCCAGTGCGTTACATCGATCGGTTCATTCTTCACGTCGTCGTACCAGGTGCCGGCTTCCAAGTACCCGATGAACATCAGTTCATCCTGGCAGAAACACAGCACCGTCGTTTCATCGTCCGGAAGTTCGCTGCTGCATGCCTTCCAGGAACTCTTCAGTAATTCTGGTTTCTGACTTCTGACTTCTGACTTCTGATTTTCCCCACTCATCGTGCCTCCTTCGGGCAGAGTTCCCGCACCGCCGCCTCGACAAGCCCCGCGTCAAAGGCGATGTCCTGCTCATCCGCGTTCATCCCGGCCAGACTCACCGCATCCGCCAGGATCCGCATGTTCCCGTTCTTCTGGACAATCTGGACGATGTGCTGGGCAATCGTCGCGCAATCGCCCTTCACGCCCGCCGCCTTCATGTAGATGCTGATATCCTGGTGTCGCAGGCCATCCTTCCAGTGCGTCACCACCGGCTTGATCGTGCGGCCAATGATCTGTTGGGCCTCGGCATAGGCATCCGTGCTGCCATGGATCAACTTGTTCCAGGACTGCGGATAGACCCCCAGCATGAACTTAGCCCTGGTATCATCAACCAGGCTCTTGATCAGTTTAAGCCCCAGCACGCCAGCCTTCTGCACATCATCAATCAGCAGCGTGATCGGCTGGGCCCGCAACAGGGATGTCACATGCGCAAACGTATCGCGGCCGCTGTTCTTGTTGACGCTGGCCCCCAGCACCTGGGCCAGCCCCCGCGCAATCTGCGGCATGGACTCATCCCAGCATTCGTTGGTGTAGATGTAGGCGGCCTCATTAACGTTCTGACTGGCAAGCCGCTTCATGGCCCATGACTTCCCAATCCCGGTGGGGCCGATCAGGAACACCACGCGGCGATCCGTGGACTGCCCCTGCAGCATGTCGTACATAGTCTGGGCATACTGGGCGATCGGCATCTCCTCGAAGTAGTCTCCGATCTCCTGGCCGCCATCAAGGATTGCCACCAGTCGGTTCAGGTTTTGTTCCCACTTGTCCAGGCTCCGGCTCATCTCATCCCAGGCGCGGGGGATCAGCCGTTCGCGCCATGTCTTGGTTGATCCGATGTATTCCTGGTACCGAGCGACAAAACGCTTGTCGCTCAGTTTCAGCGTGTTCTGGTGGCGCTCAATGCGCTCCAGCATCTTATTGACGCGCTGCTGTTGTTCTGTCATGTTCGTCATCTGTTCTGTTCTTCCTCCCGGCCCGGCGGTGTTTGTGGCACCGCCGGGCCATTCTGTTTCAACACGCCGCAGTCAACCCGCGCGGCTTCGGGATATCGTCAACTCACCGCTTCGATCAGTTCCTGCCTGGACATGATCTTGGGCAACGGAACTTCCCACGTGTCGCCAGTCGGTTCCGGAATCACAATTCCTTCCGGCTCCGGGATCACCGCCACGCCAGGTGCCCGCGTCACGGATCCAACATGCTTGCGGCCGTCCAACCCGATGGCCCGGTAATTGGTCACCACAAGGCGGCGCTGCGACTTCTTCGCCGCAATGGCGTCATCCATCCCATGGCGGTTGAAATCAATCTCCCAGCCGCTGGCCATGCGGAACACCTCGGGGGCATCATCCAGGCACGGCGCCTGGTTACTGATGATCGTGCCGGGCTTGATGCCGGCATGTTCCTCCGCCAGGGCAATCGTGGCCGTGAGCGGGTGCGCGTGGGGATCGAAGTACACGGTGACTTTACGGCCGTCGAACTCGTTAAGATCATTGGTGGCGAAGTGGTACGGGAAGGGATAACCCAGCGGGGATTCCACCTTGCACTTGACCATGCCACTGAGCACCTTGCGCGTGTGTATTTCAGGGGCGATGGTCCAGGCGAGGCCAGACTCAATGTGCATGGGCTGGTGTTCCGCCATCCAGGCGTTGTGCAGTTCCTGGGGAATCCACTTTCCGTACTTCTTGGATGCGGTCTCCTCGGTGTTGAGGTAGTCAATCGCCTTCTGGATGATGCAGAGTGTCTCCTCCAGACTGGGAAACACCGTGCGGGGATCCAGGGCGCCCTGCTGGCAACGCATCAGATCAGCGGTCTCCCGCTCCATCTCACCCCGGAAGCGGCCAACCTGGCCGTTACTCATCAGACTCATCACCGTCCAAAGACGGTTCCAGTAGGACTCAATGAGTTTCATGTGGGGACGCCCCTTGGCGCTGTGGATCTGGACGCCCAACTGATTGTAGAAGTTCAGACTCCGGTGGGCCTGCCACACGCCGCCTTCCAGCATCACACTCCGGGGGACGTAGGATTTGTCCCACACCCGGAACATGGCTGCTGTTGAGTCCTCCGCACGATAACTTCCCATGGGGCGGCAAACGTAGGAGAAGCCCGGGCAGTAATCCGTGGCGTCATCAATTCCAGCCAGCAACTGGAACCGCCCGATCTTGACTCCAAACTTGTCGCTGGTCTTGCATCCACCCCAGGGCCACGGCACCACCACGGCAAAGTTGATCGTGGCATCATCCCAGGACTGACGCTCACCGGGATTAAGGCGGCGCGGCATATCGGCGGCCTCATCGCGGGCCATCCTCAGTTGTCCAGGACAATAGATGCCCCCAAGCCGCTCCTCTGTGGGAGACCGATGATGTTTGATCAGATCGGGGGCCACGAACATTGCGTCACGGAGCGACTTGGGGAGGGAGTGTTTGCTGGAGCGCGGCGTCAGGATCGCCAGGGTGAGGTCGGCGGAGAGTTTGCCATCCTTGGCGGCCATCCTGGCGGCCATCGTCATGCTGCCCTTTCCGGTGGCCCGGTTCGACCGCACCAGGTATTCGCGCAGGACCCGCAGATCCTCCGCCGTGGGATTGCAGACGGGCGTGCGGCCGGTAGATTTGCCCCGGAGTAAGAGCCGGTGATTACCGGACTCCTTGACCATGCGCCAGGACTGCATCAGCCGGTAGAGCGCGGGCTTGGACTGACCCAGCCGGATCGCCACGCGGGGAATCGATGGGGTTTCAGTCAACTCCTGTTCGACTCTGGCAATGAGGCGGGTCTTCCCCTGGTATTCCTCAATCTCGTCTTTAGTCCAGCCTTGAAACATGGTTATTTCCTTGTTCGGGGGCGTTTGGTAGGTTTCCGGGATGAATGAGGACATTCAGGATAAGATTGACCGCCAGAAGTGGGAGTTGAGCGTAGAACGCAAACTCGGCAATCTTGAGACAGAGTGCCGGTTTTTGCGCAATCAACTGGAACGTGTTCAAGAAGAGATTCACACTCTCCGATTAAACGGCAAATCTTCCGTAGACGTTGATGCACGCACAACGGAACCGGTTTCCCGTCCGGATGAGACTGGATGCAGTCAAAGGCTTCCGCCAGTTTCCTGAGTGTTTTCGGGTACATGGCGTCTCCTTACTTGATCTTGCGGTGCTTCTGCTCGTTGCTGAAATCCTGTTGCAGCGCGGCCAGGATTTCCTTCTTGAGTTCCATTGGCCACAGGCGCACGGCCTGCACGGTATCCTCGGCCAGTTTCTTCTGCTTGGCGGGATCGAGTTTGTCGAAAAACTCCAACTGGGCGGCCGCCTTCTTCATCAGATCCAGGGCAAGCCGGTCGTGTTCACCCCGGAGGGCCTTCACGTCATGCTTGTGGGCCTCGTAGGATTCCACTGAACCCAGGGCCTTCATCACTCCCTCAAGGGAGATACCTTGGTCATCGCTGTCGGGAAGGAACATCCTGGGTTCGTACTGGGCCTTCAGGTCAGGACGCTTTGCGAACCGTTTACGAACTTCCTGGACGCGCTGCCAGGTCTCGTATGATATACCGATTCCAGAAAGGGTATCTCCCACCCCCCTTGGCTTATCAGATTCCTTCGACCGGTCAGTTTGACCGTTCGAAGGAACATTGGGGTTTTCGCGTTTTTTGTGAATTGACCCAGGAATGAGGTTTTGCATACTTACACCCTTTCCGTCAGTGGTGAAAAGGTCTAGAACAGGGGCAAGGCAGTAGGCAACCTGCCACTTATAAAGGTGGCGTCGTCCCATCACAGTATCGAAGATGATCACAGGAGCATCGGAGTCCTTTCGGATAACGACAGGCACCTCCGTCCAACCAAGGAAACCTGCCTCACGAGCCCGGTGTCGGCCGTCAATGATCTGATTCTGATCGTTGATAACGATCGGTTGTTCATCCAGGCCGTGGCGCTGGATGGAGTCCCGGATGCATGTGCAGTCTGGATGTGCAGGATGCATCATCGGGCTATCCTTGAGCAGCGGGTGGATGGTGAGGTCAGTCAGTTTCCGTGTTTCGTGCTTGTGTGTTGTCATGGTATTTTCCTTATTTGGAGTACTTGTTCAGAAGAAAGAATCCCGCTATAACTCCGATCATGAGACCGATAGGAATGCCAAACCAGAAGTAGGAGGAGTTTAGATGACGCTCAACATACCCCACATTTACGAGGAGATCATTGTTGGTGTCGCCACAGGAACCATCGTCGGAATGATTCCGTTCCTGGTTGGAATCTGGCGCGAGCGCAAAGCCATGCGCCGTATCGCCATGATCGACCTTTTGGACAACTTGCGGGCTGAGATCAGTCGTATCGAGATGGGGCACCGAATTGGAGTGAATTACCAGACGCGCATGCGCGAAATGCGTTCCTCCATGCACAACGCCATCGCCGCACTCCCCCGCCTGAAGGCCGCCCGCGTTAAGGCACTGGTTGAAGATTACCAGCGTTGCGATCCTAACCAGGAGTTTCGGCGACAACTTGATATTGCCAGGGCGTTGGATGAGTTTTGCAGGACGTTTTGAATCGATTATTCCCAACGCCCTCAAATCGAACTTCGCCAACGCCGCCGCACAGACATACTTGAGTTGCATTGCCGTCACTGGTTTTCCATCGCAGGTGATCATGATGCCCTCCTAAGTTTTGCGGCGCGTTCAATACGCGGACTCCGACGTACACCGGTCAACACAAGATAAACGTGTTGCCGGGAGACCCCCAGGGATCGGGCAAGAGTGCAGATGCCTCTAAATCGCCGGGGGCGTTGCTTGCCTTTTGTTGGAACGGTGACTATCATGGAATCAGTTATACAACCTATGGTTATATATGCAAGCAGAAAAACAACCTGCGGTTATATTTTCTCAACGTCTTCGATTGTTGAGCCGACAGAATAACTGCACACAAATAGACCTTGCGGCGGATTTTGGCGTATCACAAGCAGCCGTATCTAAATGGTTTAATGGAGGAATGCCTTCTCATTCAATATTGATGAAAATGGCTTTAAAATTCGGTGTTTCCACTGGATATCTGCTTGGAATTGATGTTGAACATTCCGCCGGAATCCTGCCCCCTCAATCCACATCACCACCACCCAAATCCGGCGCCGAGAATGCCAGATCAAAAAACATTACAATTTCAGAGATGGGTGTAGAGAAGGGTATTGACCGGGAGGAATTACGACGAGCGATTGACGAGATGAAGAGGTTGGTTGGAGACCTTGAGCGGATTTACAAGAGGAAATAATCAGGTTTTTTGATGGGGGAAAGGGAGACACACAATGGCGGAATCGACATGTATCAAGTGCGGGAACACGGAGTTTGAATTGAAATTGACCGTGCCAAAAGCATCAGCATACAAACTCTGGTTTGTGCAGTGCGCCCGGTGCGGAAGCGTGGTGGGCGTGATCGACTACGTCAATATCGGCCACCAGGTCGAGAAGATCGCGGCCAAGGTCGGCGCGAAATAAGCAAGGCATCAGTCCGGAACAATTCCGGTCGCCATCAGATCCCGTTCATTCTTGGGATACGGACGTTTCCCTGAGAGAATTTCGCGAAGGTATTTCCGGCCCGCTGGTGAGAGCGATCGTGACTTGAGCATATCTTGTATTTCCGCTTTTACTTTGATTGTCAGTATTTTCATACTTATCTCCTTATAAACCTAATTATGACTGATTCTCCTTTAGAGATTGGAGGGGATTATGTTTTGGACAGTAGTCGAGATCCGGAGGGAAGTGCTTTGCGTGCGCATCACACAGCGGCGCGGAACACGTCCCTGATTTTGATTTGATATTAGGGGAAGGAGGCCCATCACACAGTTTCGTGTGCGGTTTCCCACAAACTACGCAGGGCAAGATTTTCCGTCCCCGCGTGCAGATGAATCCAGAGACAACGTTTCCGTCATTCATCACTTGCCTGAATGGTGTACAGGGCATTGTTATTCTTCCCGTCCTTTCCTGTTTCTCAACCAGTGCGTTACGCCTGCAGTAAATGCGCACAGAGAGGGAAGCATCCAGAACCCCATCAGGATAATCGTGTCAGTCTTAGTCCACATAGCAGACCCTCCAGACCATTGCAGAACCGTCCTGGTGAAGAGTATAAGGTTTGGATCCCATCACTTTTCTTGCTACGGCTTCAGCAGCCTGCTCCGGACCGGCCGTGCAACTCGCGATCGATTTTCGAAATTTTGCGATGTACGTTCCGCTATAGGGATGAACATGAATAACGTCTGTTTTCTCGCTCATGATTCAGACCTCCTTGATATGCAGCGCCTTCATCAACTCCGCCTTTCCCGTCTCTTTCATTCCCCCGACCCAGATCCCACCATCCAGCATCCGGCCGCCACGGGGGAGTGTGGGATCGTAGCCGGCATCAAGGAGATGCAACTGGTGACTATGTGTCGCCCGGGAATAGCCATCACCCCACTGCTTGAAACAGAACCCCACACCCAATGACATACACTGGTCACATACAGACCGGACCCAGTGCGGTTCAATCGGCCTGGCTTCGGGCCCCGACTCGCCTCCAATAATCACTTCCTGGACGGCGGAGGCATACCAGCGGATATCAATGAATCCCAGCATCGGTTCAATACTCACGAAGCGCCGCGCCGCCGGGATCTCCGCCAGGGCGGATCCACGCCAGTTCCAGTGCTGGCTCTCGATTGACACGCCCAGGGCGACGTGGGGCCACGGCCAGAGAGGATCCTTGAAGTCCCGGAAGAAGGCCGACATGATCCCGACGCGCTTGGTCAGCAGCATCCAGTCGAGATTCGGCGTGCGTTTGATGAGGGTAAACAAGTCCTCGCGCCAGGCGTCGGGGACTATGGGATCAAAGACATCCGCCAATGAGGCGCAAAAGACTCGCTGGCGGGTGCCCAGGCGCCTGCAGGCGTCATCCCAGCGGATAGGTTGCAACCAGTTTGCGGCCCCCGTGCGGTGTCGCGGCGCTCCCGATCCCCACGTGACCAGGTGTTTTCTGTGATCCCAGTCGCGTTCGGCGTAACAGTAATCGCATCCTTCACTGATCTTGGTGCAGCCGATCCACGGGTTAAAGGTATGATGCGTCCAACTTATCCCAGAGTTTTTCATGAGCCTCCTTGCTCTTTATTAAGATTGAACCGCCGGACTCTCTCCCGGCTGTCACACCAGTTCGTTGTCAACTACGTGTCTTTTTCACGCACTTCGTCCGGGCCTGTGTCGCCTGCTTGGCTTGGGGTGTATTTAATTCCCATGATGCCTGAACCCACTGCACGAGTTGCCCCTGCAGTTCGGTCCGATCAAAACCATAAACCTGGTCAAACCAATTCTTCAGATCATCCCAGTCCTGGAAACCATCAGCCCGGGAAAATTGATCTAGAGGTGGAACGGTAAAACTCATGCCATCCTCATTCCAGACCATGACTGTTTCCCGCGTGAGAGTCACCTTCCGCACGCGCATGGCCGGGAGAACTGCAAAACGAGTGGGCTTGAATCGCTGTCCATACTGGCAATAAAGCAACTGTCCCTGGCGAATCTGTCTTGCACCAAAACGCATGGTATGCGTTTTTGATCCATCCAGAATCTTGTCCACAAAGTAGTGTTTAAAATTCAATGTCGGCATGGGGCGCACGATCCCACAATCAACAGGCCTTCTCCAGCGTGCCTGAACGAATTGGAACGGGGGCCGTTCGTTTCAGTTCTTCCATGCTGGTTGGATGAATGAAAAGGGTTCAGGTACTGTCCGCACAAATGAATCCACATCGTAAAGGGTAACCATGGATCCCAACACCGTTGAAAGCGCTGTCTTCCAATACAACCTGATTTCAAACATTGCCTCGCTG
>Ga0194063_10001300_pt1 | contig 16341 bp, 10 predicted proteins | sample SepL3720m_MetaG_FD_155459 | JGI IMG/M metagenome (GOLD analysis project Ga0194063, IMG submission 155459) | Anoxic zone freshwater microbial communities from boreal shield lake in IISD Experimental Lakes Area, Ontario, Canada - Sep2016-L373-20m | ecosystem: Environmental > Aquatic > Freshwater... | reverse complement strand
GTGGAGTATATTGAAGCCGAAAGCACTAAAATAGATACCGCCATTTTCTCCATTCAGCAAGAACTGTTGCTTATTGAGGAGTACAAAAAGTCTCTTATTTACCATGCGGTAACGGGGAAAATAAAAATTGAAGCACTATGTTAAATATTTTTTTTGGTTTTGTTAAATAAATTATTCCTATTTTTTAAAATTATACTATAATAAAGGGGTAAGAAGAATAAAAATGTTAAATAGTAAAAAACGCTCTTGTAAATAATTTTCTCAAATATGTCCCCTCAATTTATTCCCTTTAATCTTCAGCTCGTTGCCCCAGATTTCGGAGATCACCTCACTGATATTATTGTGGAGCTCGACTATCTTCGAAAAAAAGAGTTAGGAGGAACCACCCCTATAGGAATATTTTTTCAGATTAAAGATATATTTCACTTAATGGAAAGTCTTGGTTCGGCGCGCATAGAAGGGAATCATACTACTATTGCTGAAGCCATAGAACACAGAATTCATCCAGAAGAGAATACGAAGGAAACATTTTTAGAACTCGAGAACAATGAAAAAGCCATTCAATTTGTAGAAAGGCACATTAAAGATTCTCCCATAAGTGGAATTTTCATTCGAGAGATTCACAAAATTATTGTGCAGGGACTTGAGAGAGAAGGTTCTCAATATTCAGGTCAGTGGCGCCCCTTTAATGTAGCAATCAATAAATCAAGTCATCTCCCGCCTGATACTTCTCAAGTTTCTTCTTATATGCAAGAGCTTGTTGATTTTATCAATACAGAAGATGCTCCGAAATATGATCTGCTCAAAGTTGCTATTGCTCATCATCGTTTCGCATGGATACATCCTTTTGACAATGGGACAGGAAGAACCGTTCGAGCTCTGACATACGCCATGCTTATTAAACAAGGCTTTCTCAATCATGAATCACGAATTATAAACCCTACGGCTATTTTTTGTAGTGACAGAAACAAATATTACGAAATGCTTTCAAAAGCTGATACGGGGGAGAGGAAAGGCGTTTTAGAATGGTGCGAATATGTTCTTTCTGGACTCAAGACGGAAATAGAAAAAACAGATCAACTGACCAACTATACCTTTCTTCGAACAAAAATTATTGATCCTGCCCTAAAAATGGCACTCGAAAGAAAATATGTTACCGAAAAAGAATATAAGATTTTATATATCGCTTCTCAGGAAAAAATACTACAAGCCAGTGATCTCAAAAAAGCTTTTTCTGATAAGATACCCGCAGAAGTTTCTCGTATGATACGCGGGCTAAAAGAGAAAAAAATGATTTTGCCACTAGAAGAAGGTGGACGGAAATACCAGCTTCACTTTTCACAAAATGTTCTGATGCGATGCATTGTCAAAATGCTTGATCAAGAAGGATTCCTTCCTATTCAAGACTAAAGCGGCACAATCTTATTTGATTTTTTTCCCTTTCCATGTCCACCAATCTCAAAGAAATCGCTATTGAAGAACTCATCACCTCGCACTTGGTAGAGCAAAACGGCTTTGTGCAGAAGTTTTATAGCGGAGAACATGCCGGACACTACGACAAAAAAGAGTGCATTGATACCGTCATGCTTTTTGATTTTCTGGAAAACTCTCAACCCGAAGAAATGGTAAAGCTGAAAGAAAACCATGGAGGAGATTATCAGAAGCGACTTTTGGTGCGGGTGCAAAAAGAGATCAAAGAAAAAGGGGTTCTTCATATCCTCAGAAAAGGAGTGAAAGACTTGAATTGTCATTTTCAATTCATGTATTTTCAACCGAATTCTACGCTTAACCCAGAACTTGCAGAATTGTGGACGAAAAATACTTTTGCGGTGGCGCGTCAGCTGTATTATAGCGAGCAAAACAAAAATTCTTTGGATATGGTGGTGCTCATCAATGGGATTCTGCTTGTTACTCTGGAGCTTAAAAATCTTATTACGGGACAAACAGTAAAGGATGCCATTGTGCAGTACAAAAACAACAGAAGCAGTAAAGAAGAGCTGTTTCGCTTTGAGCGGTGTTTGGTGCATTTTGCGGTGGATACGGAGCTGGTGTACATGGCAACCAAATTGGCAGATGAGAAAACATGGTTTTTACCGTTTAACAAAGGATACCAAGATGGAGCGGGGAATCCGCCGAGTGATACGGGGCTTCGCACGGAGTATTTATGGCATGAAGTCCTCACCAAATCACGCCTAAGCCGACTGGTGGGAAGCTTTATTCAGAGCATTACCGAAGAAAAGAAAGACCAAAAAACAGGAAAGCGAGTCTCTGTGAAAAAACTTATTTTCCCTCGGTACCACCAAATGGATGTGGTTACCAAGCTTTTGCAAGAATCACGCATCAAAGGCACAGGGCAAAAATATCTCATCCAGCATAGTGCGGGAAGTGGGAAAAGTAATTCTATCAGTTGGCTTGCCCATCAACTTTCAGGCTTGCATCGGGAAGATGGCAAAACAAATGTTTTTGATAGTATTTTAATTATTACCGACCGAAGAGTTTTGGATACCCAACTTCGAGGAACGGTGAGTAGTTTTGAACATTTAAAAGGAGTTATTGAAACGGTTACCAGTGGGAAGGAATTGAAAACCGCTTTGGAAAACGGGAAACGAATTATTATTACCACCATCCAAAAATTCCCCGTTATTGCCGACACCATGGGAGAATTGGGGGGACAGAGATTTGCAGTAATTATTGACGAGGCGCATTCGAGCACCAGTGGGGAGATGATTGCCAAGCTCAATAAAACCATGACCATTGAAGACGGGGACGAAATAACCGATGAAGATGTGATTGTGGAAGTACTGAAAGGGCGACAGATGCTTACGAATGCGAGTTATTTTGCATTTACCGCAACTCCAAAAAACAAAACACTGGAACTTTTTGGCGTACAAACCGCAGAAGGAAAATATCGGGCGTTTCATAGCTACACCATGAAACAAGCGATTGATGAAGGATTTATTTTGGATGTGTTGAGCAATTACACCACTTACCAAAGCTACTACCAAGTAGTAATAACCGGCGACAAAGAAAGTGAGTATCAGAAAAAAAGAGCCAACAGACAGCTCAAGGGATTTGTAGAAAGTCATCCGCATACTATTGATCTCAAGGCAAGAATCATGCTCGATCATTTTTACTATCAGGTGTATCTCAAGGGGCTTATTGGCGGGAAAGCAAAAGCAATGCTTGTGTGTGGAAGCAGAAAAAATGCAGTGCAATATCATTTTGCTTTCAAAAATATTATTGCAGAAAATGATTATCCTTTAGGGATTATTACGGCATTTTCAGGAGATGTGAATTTGGATGGGAATGAATGGAACGAGCCAAAACTCAATGCTTTTTCTTCCTCTAAAATACCGGATGAGTTTGATGGAGGAACCTACCAGATTTTGATATGTGCGAATAAATTTCAAACAGGATTTGATCAGCCTCTTTTGCAAACCATGTATGTGGACAAGCGACTTGGAGGAGTGAGCGCCGTACAAACACTTTCTCGTCTTAATCGGGTGCATCCAGAAAAAGACTCCACTTTTGTTTTGGACTTTTACAATACCGAAGACGATATACAAAAAGCATTTGAACCGTATTATCAAGCCACGATTCTTTCTTGTGGAAGCGATCCTAACAAACTCAATGACCTGAAAGACGCGTTAGACGGCTTTGGTGTGTATGATGAATATGTCGTGCATACCTTCGCCACAAAGGTTCTCAGTGGTGCCTCTGTCGAGTCTTTGCATGCTCTTGTGGACTCTGTTGTCGAAAATATAAAAAAGCTCCCAGAAGAGCAAATAGATGATTTTAAAGATAAATCAAAATCGTATGTGAAGTTTTATGCGTTTATTGCACAAATTGTTCCGTATACCATGCCAGAAATGGAAGAACTCTATCAGTTCCTGAAAGTACTCACGAAAAAAATATCAAGTTTGGGATCAAAAGAAACAGTAATTGGGCAAGATGTTTTGGATGCCGTGGATTTTGACTCATACCGGAACCAGAAGACCACCTCAAATGCGCGTATTCACTTGGCAGAAGCCGATGATCTCCCTCCTATTCCGAGCACGGTAGTGGGTTCTGGAGGTGATGACCCCAAGGATATTTTAGATAATATTGTGACAGAGTTTAATAAGCATTTCGGTACCAACTTTAGTGACGAAGATAAGGTGAAAAAAATGATTGCTGATATTTCGAATGATATTATTGCAGATAAGAGAATGCTCAACTCTCTTCAGGACTCAGGAAAGGCAAACCGAATGCTTGTTTTTCAAAAACTTCTGGATGAAAAAATTACCGAAAATGTTGATGATCATTTGGAGCTCTATAATAGCTACCACGACAACCAAGATTTTAAGGCGCACCTCACTCGATATGTTGACAAAGTGGTGAAAGAGAAGATGAAGGGGGTGGTTTAAAAGGATTTTTACGATAAAGTTTAAAAGCTCAAAAACAGAGAAAATATTAAACTATTACCATGTCTTCCCCTTTATCGATAATTGAGGCTACTAAAACACTGGATGAGTTCTGGGAAGGATTCTCTTATTATAAATTTGTAGATCGTGATTTTAAGGCATTCGTTTTCAGAATGTGGCAAGATATAGAGAAAAACGAGATACTTTTGAATATTTTTAAAGAACGACTTTATTATTTCCAAACCTGTAAAAATTCAAAAGAGTATGAGGAGTGTTATGAGACTCTTGTAAAAACTACAAAGGAAATAATGGAATTAACCGATGAAAAGGATGTAATTGCAGTAGAATTGAATATAGAAAAATACTCCCATAAATATTTTCCATTTCCCTTTCGCCTTTACAATGAATATTCACCGGATGGGGAACGCCCCGATACAAATATTGTGGAAAGGGGGAAACCTTATTCATTTTTTTGGAAATGCGCTCAAGATGGAGACCGATTTTACAAACTTTTAGATAATCCTTTGCGTGTTCATAACATTCTTAATGAACCTTTTTTAACCCTCACAAATGCCTTCAGAGGACAGTGGCGGAAAATAGAAATATTTGCACAAATGATAGGGAACATGATTCCTCCAGAAAAAATTCCAATGTTTGAATCGCTTAATAATGTTTTTGAAAAGCATTATGAGAAAATGAAGGACATGGTAAATAATACGCCCAAAAACCAGAATATTTTTGAATTTGAACTTTTTTTTGCAATTGTTCTGGAATATAGCCGTGAAGAAGAATTAGAAGTACCATTTAGTGAAATAGAAAAGAAATGGATGCGCCATTGGCATGAAAAAATTAGACCAGAAGAAATAGACAATCGCATATACCGATGCGAAGAAAAAATAAAGATTGCGAGAAATCTTGTTTTTTCTTCCCTCAAGAGGGTTATAAAAGAGTTAAAAAGGTCTTTAATGAGTTCTTCGCTACTCGATCCTCACAATGAAGTTCCTTCTCTGGAAAGCAATTCTCCTGAAAATATCGATTCTTCAGAGATTCCCCCCTTAAATCTTCAACAAAAAGATTTCCAACAGAATCATTCAATAACTTCGTATCAATTTTCAAAATTTATTGTACGGGTTCAAAAAGATAATGAAGAGAATATTCTGTTTATAGAAAAACAAAATGAAGAGGAGCCTGGTTCTTTTGTGAAAATAAAACTCAATCTTAATCAAAAAAGAATTTTTGAACTCTTATTAGATCCCTCTAAATATGGAGTGAAAATAAAAGAAATTTTAGAGTATATAAAGGAAAAAGCTGGTAAGAGAGAGCAACTTTCAAAAAGTACTGTACAAAACTATATTTCAGCAATCCCAACCATTTTTTCTTTAAAAAAAGGAGAAAAGTTTGTAATATTTAACCCAGAGAGTCAAAAATATTCCTTTTGTGATTCTCCAAAAAAGATGTAAAGAAAAAATAGAAAAAATCGTGTGAACAGGTATAAAGCCAGCTCTTGGCTTTTTTTGTGAATGCGTGTGAACGCTTTGTGAACGGTTTGTGAAGGGGGGATAGAGAATCCTTAGGTGACGGGGGATGGGGTGGTACCCCATTTCTCTCATCTTATTCTTTTACCCTTTTTTTATGGATAAACCCTATTCAGATGCCGGCTTTTTTGTTTTCCATCGGTATGTTCGTTGCTTATCAAAACTTGGAATTCTTACTCAAGGCGAATTTCTTGTGTATCTCAGCCTCCTTTCGGCTATGAATTGGAGGGAAAAGAACGGAGCACTGGGACTGATTTGGGGGAATAGGCGTGAAATACTTCAAAGGCTTTCTCTTCATAGATGTTCTTATTCTATTTTTGCAAAAACCTGGGAAAAACTTGTTGCATTAGGGCTTATACAAAAAATATCTTCTAAAAAATGGAGAATCCCCAACGCTAAAGTCCATTTTACTCAAGACAAAGAGAGCGTAACCCGCAGAAAAGAGACCAAAAGTCCTGATTTGTATACCAAAAATAGAGATACTTTTCTCGAATCTATAGAAAAACTTTCTCAAAATTCACTCAAAAAAATATCAGAAAATGAGAAAAATGAACTGTCAAAAAAACTCATTTTACTGCTTACACAAGAGGAATTCTGTGTTTTTTCTTCGTCCCCTAATAAAGGTAATAAAAGTAATAAAGAAAAGGACGAAGAGAGAATATGGGAGAATATGGGATATAGAAAAGATTCATAATGGGGATCTTCTTTTTTTGATATATTTTTCTTTTTTCTATGACTCATTTCAATGCTCCAACAACACTGTTATCGGTTATTGAGTACTACAGAATTCCTGTTGATTACCATACCGACATGATCTCTTGCCCATTTCATGCGGATGGAACTCCGAGTTGCCATCTCAATTTTCATGAAAATATATGGCACTGCTTTGGGTGTAAAAAAGACGGAGGAGTCCTGGATTTTATTGAACAAAAAGAAAACTGCTCTCGAGGAAGAGCCTTTCATATTGCAAAAGAAATCGCCTCTGGCATTTCTGGTTTCTATACTCCAAAATATGTTCCGATGAGAAATATTCTCTATAAACAGAATGCTCAAAAGGTTTCAAAGAAGACTCTTCAAAAAGTCTCAAAGAAGACTTCTTCAAAAAATAAATCTGTAAACGGAAAAAAAGAGAAAACTCCGAATGCGGAGCATTCGCTTCGAGATACTTCTCGAAGTGTTCCTGTTTTTCCTTCGTTTTCTAGGTATCAAGAGGTTTTAGAAAAGATTCTGGAACTGTGCCCTGTACCAGAAGAAATACAAGAGAAATGCTTGCTGAAGAAAAACTCTTTCTCGTTTACCACTACGCTCTATTCTTCAAATCCTGAAGAAAAAACAATATACGAGAAAGAATATTACACATCCCCCGTGTTCCAAAAATCAACGCTCCTGGCGTTTCGAGTGGGATATATCGGAACAATGTATAAAGAGCTTCTGGCATCTCTTAGAGAAGCAGGATTTACCGATGACGAGATATGTTCTTGCAATGTTTTTAAAAGAAATAGTAAAGGGACTGTGATATTGAGCAACTGCTTTAAGAACCGCATTTTGTATCCGTATTTGCGAGAAGGAAAACCAATGCACATTATCGCACGGAAAGCGGGGAAGTCTTGCTCAGCCGGTAAATACCGACATGTTTTTTCTCATCCAAACAGTGGATACCGTGTTTTAAATGAAGATATTCTAACTCAAACTGCTCAAGTCCTCATCGCCGAAGGTGTGACCGATTGTATGAAGGCGAATGAAAACGGATTTCCTTCTATTTCTCCCGTTACGACTCACTTTTCTCATGCGACTTATGCTTTTCTTTGTGCGTCTCTTAAGGGTAAGAGGGTAGTAATTTGCTTTGATACAGATCCGAATGACTCAGGACAAAAAGGGGCAAAAGATGTACAAGAGACACTTTTAAAAGGAGGAATTTCCGCAGAGATTCTTACTCTTCCTGTAGGGAGAGGAGGAAAGAAGCAAGACCTTTGTGAATTTTTAAATACTTTTGGGAAAGGGGAATTATTAAAACTGTTTGAAGAGCAGGGTATTTTATGGAACGCATAAATGAGAGTTTCTCCAGAAGCGTTGGCGGAATTCCAAGAAATCTTCTTTTCCGAATATGGAGAAGAGATTTCTGGAGTAGAGGCAGAAGAAATGGCTTCAAATATGTTAGATCTGTGTTCCGTTCTTCTCAGGAATTCAAAAAATTCTGTTGGATAAGCGTGGGAAATGGGGGTATAGTTTTTAGGCAGTTCATCGTTGTTTAAACTTTTGTGATTTTTAGTGTTGCTCAACATGGGCGACTCTGCCAACGCAAGCGAAAGTTTGACGATGGACTGCCAGAGTCGTCCTCTTTGGGTTCTTTTTTCTTTTTGTATGAAGTTTTTCCTCTATTGTAGAAAGTCTTCCGAAGATGCAAATCGGCAAGTGCAGTCTATTGATGACCAAAAGAAGGTAATGCTGGAAATAGCCCTTATGAAAAATTTGGAAGTGGTGAAAATATTTGAGGAAAGCCAGTCCGCCAAAGCACCTGGAAGACCGGAGTTTTCTAAAATGCTGGAAGAAATTCGCAAAGGGAAAGCCCAAGGGATTTTGGCATGGAAATTGGATCGTATTGCGCGTAATCCAATAGATGGGGGCAGTATTATTTGGATGCTTCAAACAGGAATTTTACAGCAAATTGTAACCAATGACCGCGATTATTTTCCCAACGATAATGTTCTTATGATGAGCGTGGAGTTCGGAATGGCAAACCAGTTTATTTTGGATCTTTCAAAAAATGTAAAAAGAGGAATGAATGCCAAATATGACAAAGGGATTCGCCCGACCTTGGCACCGATAGGCTACCGAAACAATACTGTTGAAAAGACCGTGGAAGCGGATTCTGAGCGGTTTCCTTTGGTGAGAAAAATGTGGGATATGATGCTTATGGGAACATATAGCAAAGGAGAAATTGCCAGAATCGCTCGGGAAGAGTGGGGGCTTACCAATATTAAAAAAAAGAGAAGTGGGGGAAAATTGATCGCATACTCAACGGTGTACGATATGTTCGGCAGTTCTTTTTACGCAGGACTTTTGGAGAAAAATGGAGAAACAATGAAGGGGAGTCATCCCGCAATGGTAACGGAAGAAGAATTTGAACGAGTACAAAAAATGATGGGAAAGCAGACCAATAAACGCCCATATCAAAAGGAGTTTTCCTTTACAGGATTGGTGCATTGTGGGGAATGTGGGGCTTCTATTACGGCAGAAGAACGGGAAAAATACTTGCCTTCAGAAGGACGGGTGAAAAAATATACTTACTACCACTGCACGAAGAAAAAACAGCTTCAAACGGGTATAAAATGCCACCAAAAGCATATTTCATTAGAAATGCTGGAACCTCAAATTATTGAGTTTTTAGGAACTCTCAAGATTTCTGAACGGTTTTTACAGTGGGCAAAAAAATCTCTTTTAGAACAAACAGAAAAAGAAATTGCGGACAGAGAAGCAATTCGACAAAACTTTGAACGACAAGTGAATGAATCGACCAAGAAACTAGACAACCTCATTCGTCTTAAAATATCCGACCCCGATTTATTGAGCGAAGCGGAATTTAGGAGCCACAAACAGGCAGTAATGAGAGAAAGAGACAAGGCTCAAGAAAAACTTTTGAGTGTTTTTAATAGGCAAGATGAGTGGATTGACCTTACCGAAAAGACTTTTCAATTTTGTAGAATTGCAAAGGAGAAGTTTGAAAAAGGGACGGACGCAGAGAAGAGACTCATTCTTTCTTGTATCGGTTCGAACATCCTCCTGAAAGATGGGAAATTGAGTATTACGGCAAAAAAGTCTTTTTGTGTGATAGAGAAGGGAATACCAGAGGAAACTTGGGAAGCCTTTGAAAAAACAGGTTCGAACTACGAAAAATGGCTTGAAATACAAAAAAACCCGCCAAAAGCGGGTGATTTATCGAAATGGTGGAGCATGTCGGAGTCGAACCGACTACCTCCTGCGTGCAAAGCAGGCGCTCTAGCCAAATGAGCTAATGCCCCATTTCTGGGTGCCAGAGGATTTTTGCAAAAACTGTTGGGGAGTGCAAGAGTTTTTCTTAAAAAAAATTTTTGCACCGTCCGAAAAATATGCGTATACTCAGGCAGAAATTTTACTCACCCTTTTATGGCAGACCTCCATGATGTCCGGAATATAGGAATTATAGCGCATATTGACGCTGGAAAAACGACAACTACAGAACGAATCCTCTTTTATACCGGTGTAACCCACAAAATTGGAGAAGTGCATGATGGAGCAGCAACCATGGACTGGATGGAGCAAGAACAAGAGAGAGGGATTACTATTACTTCTGCTGCAACCTATTGTCAGTGGAAAGATATTCAAATTAATATTATTGATACTCCTGGACATGTGGATTTTACCGTGGAAGTAGAACGATCTCTTCGTGTATTGGACGGAGGAGTAGCGGTATTTGATGGATCACAAGGAGTAGAACCACAATCAGAAACAGTATGGCGACAAGCGGATAAATACCATGTTCCTCGAATCGCATTTGTAAACAAAATGGATAAAATTGGGGCTGATTTTTATATGTCCTTAGAATCTATTCATGAACGACTTTCTCCTGATGCGATAGCAGTCCAGCTCCCTATCGGAGAAGAAAGTGGTTTTAAGGGGGTTATCGACCTTGTGACTCGAAAGGCATATCGATTTGAAGGAAAAAACGGAGAGACCATTGTAGAAATGGATATTCCTGCGGATATGATGGAAAAAGTAGAGGAATACCGAGAAAAAATGGTAGAAAAAGCAGCAGAGTTTGATGATGCCCTGATGGAGAAATATTTGGAGGGAAAAGAGCTTTCTTTAGAAGAAGTGAAATCTGGACTTCGAAAGGGGGTTATCAAAAATGCTCTCTACCTCGTGTTCTGTGGGTCTTCACTCCAAAATGTAGGAGTGCAACTCGTTTTGGACGGAGTAAAAGATTATCTTCCTTCCCCATTAGATGTGGGATCTGTGACGGGGAAAAATATTAGAACGGACGAAGAAGTGGTACGAGAAGCATCTGACTCAGAACCTCTTACGGGAGTAGTATTTAAAATTGCAACGGATCCTTTTATCGGACGACTCTGCTTCTTCCGTGTGTATTCCGGAGTTATTAAATCAGGATCGTATGTGATTAACGCCCGAACCGGAAATAAAGAGCGAATTGGACGATTAGTACAAATGCACGCTAACTCTCGTCAGGAGATTACAGAAATTCACGCGGGAGGAATTGGGGCAATCGTGGGACTGAAAGATGTTCGAACGGGAGATACTATTTGTGACGAAGGACGAGATGCTGTGAGTTTGGAAGAGATGACATTCCCAGAGCCCGTAATCCATGTGGCAGTAGAAGCAAAAACAAAGGCAGATCAAGAGAAAATGGGAATCGCCCTCGGGAAATTAGCAGAAGAAGATCCAACATTTAAAGTACGAACCGATGAAGAAACGGGACAAACCATTATTTCCGGAATGGGAGAACTCCACCTGGATGTGTTGGTAGACCGAATGCGAAGAGAATTTAAAGTGGAAGCGAATGTAGGAGCGCCTCAAGTGGCGTACCGAGAAACTATTCAAAACCAAGTTTCTGCAGAAGAGAAATACTCAAAGCAAACGGGAGGTCGAGGACAATATGGTCATGTTCTCATGAGAATTTTCCCACAGGAGCCAGGAAAGGGATACGAATTTGTGAACTCTGTGGTGGGAGGAAAAATTCCAAATGAATTTATTCCTGCGGTAAATAAGGGAGTTCTTGAAGCGATGAAACGAGGAGTAGTGGCAGGGTACCCAATGGTAGATATTAAAGTGGAACTCTATGATGGATCATACCATGATGTGGATTCTTCTGAATTGGCGTTTAAAATTGCGGGATCACAAGCCTTCCAAAAAGGAGCAAGACAGGCAAGTCCTATTTTGTTGGAACCCATCATGAAAGTGGAGGTAACCACTCCTGAAAGTTATATGGGAGATGTGATGGGAGATATTTCTTCTCGTCGGGGACTTATTTCTGAACAAACGGACAGAGGAACGGCAAAAGTGGTACGAGCGAGTATTCCTCTGGCAGAAATGTTTGGATATGTAAACGATCTCCGGTCTATGACTCAGGGACGAGCATCCTACGCTATGGAGTTTTCTCGCTATGAAAAAGCACCACAAAATGTAGTAGAAAAAATTAAAGCGGATAGAGGAGTAAAGTCATAAAAGAAAGATTAGTGATGTATATTAAAAAGAGCCCCGCTTCCAGACGGGGCTCTTTTTCAAAATCAGGAGAATTTTCATTCCTTGTTCTACTCTACCGTAATTGTTTTTTGATCAGTACTCACCGAATTATTTTGATCAAAAATGGTGAGAACTACCGTATACACACCAGACTTTAAAAATGTGTGTGTTGGTTTGCGTTGTTCAGAAATAACGCCATCTCCAAAATCCCATTTATAGGCTTTAATAGTTCCTTGGGAACAATCCGAAGGGTTAAATGTTACAGAAAGAGGGGAGGGGCCAGTCGTGCGAGAAGCATCAAAACAAGCCACAAATGGAGGTTCTACTGCGGCAATTTGTGTTTGGTTTTTTGCCGTTTCCCCCGTATTGGTAGTAATGGTAAGGGTCGGTGTATATGTTCCCACTGTTGCATACCTATGAGAAGTGTGAGCTCCTGTGGTTTGTTTCGGGCTTCCATCTCCAAAATCCCATTCAAAAGAAATGACTTTGCAGTTGTCTTTCTTGCATGACGATTCCGATCCGTCAAAATTAACAATGAGTGGTGCAGACCCATTTTCTGGATCGGTTTTTATACTGGCAATAATATTGGGATTTACGACGCTTACCGTTACTACTTCTTCTGAAACATTATCGGTGGCGTCCGTAATACGAAGTTTTACAGTATTCTCGCCCTTGTCTCTAAAGGTGTATGAAGTTTTGTCTCCCGTTGCGAAGGGCACTTCTTCGTCATTTAACAACCATTCATATTTTATAATATCGTTATCCTGATCAATAGAGGAAGAAGCATCAAATTTTACTTCTAGAGGAGTTATTCCAGTAATGAGTTTTCCCGTTTGTAGGGCTGGTGTTGTTTTTACGGCAGCTGTGGGCGCATGGGAAGAATTGGTGACTTCGATTTCTATTGCTTGGGTATCCGTTTTCCCAATGTCATTGGTAACCGTGAGCAGTACGGGATATTTTCCTGCTTTTGTAAAGGTTTGTTGGATAGAAACCCCGTTTTTTTTCTCCTTTTTATCTCCAATAACCCATTGGTAATCTACAATTTTTCCATCTTTGCTGGTGGAGTTTTCGGCAGAAAGTGTGACCGAAAAGGGCGCGATTCCCTTGGTGTCGGGAGTAGCAGTGATAACTGATACCAAGGGTTTTCCTTCGGGGGTATTGACGGTAACCGTTCTGTGAAAAATCTGAACACTTCCATCTTGAAAAGCAATCCGAAGAGAAACGGGATATTCTCCAGCTCGTTCGAAGGTATATGAGACAGAGGGAACCGTTTTTTTGATTTCGTACGAATCATCGTTGTCCATATTCCATTCAAAACTTTTGTAGCTTTTCCCCTTAGAAAGAGCAGAAGCGTCAAAATTAGTGGTAAAGGGAGCACTTCCGGTCATGGGACTGAGAGAAAATGACGCGTCATCTACTGTAAAGGGGAGTGAAAAAGTCTCTTCTCCACTTTTAAAGATGACTTTGAGAACTACTTCTTTTTTTCCTTTTGTTTCAAAGGCAAAAGTAATTTCATCATCAAGACTGGTGGTGGTAAAAGTTTGTCCTTCATCTTTACTCCATTGGAATCCTTCGGGATACTTTTTTTGCGATGCCAAGGCTTTTACAATGGCTTTCGCAGAGAAATGAATATCGAGAGGGGCAATAATTTCTTTGTTGGGATCCAAGTTCGTCACTTCTATTCCCGCCCGAATTGTTCCACTCGCCACTGCAAATCGGTCAATAAATGCAAAACTTCCAATCCAAGCAAGAATAACAAGAAAAATAAGCCCCCCACAGACCGCCCCAAACACAAAAGAGTTACGCCGGGCAGGGGTTCCATCACTCGGGAGCGAAAACCCTCGAAAAATCCCAATACTAAAGAGGAGTACGAGAAATATAGAAAGCGACATAAAGGTCTTATTGACTACATTGGTCAGGAAGTCTTTTACATCCTGACCCGCTACGCCAAAACTCTGTAAAACGGGGCTGTTTTCCCCAGAAACACTGAGGACGAAAATGAGGAGAACAATGAGAAAGAGGAAGAAAATAAAGAGCGACGCGAAAATAGCCGTTCCCGACATTCCTTTGGATACCGCAGCTTGAGGAGGTGTTTGTTCTTTTGTTGGGATTGGGGTGGTTTCCTCTTCTAAACTTTTGAGGAAAACATTTTTTTCTTCAAGGTCTGACATGGGAGAATAAAAAATTCATTCTATTTTCCCACATTTTTCCAAAAAATACAAGAGGGGAGATCGTTTATATATTCTGTTTTTCCAGTGTATTTTTGGGGATCGTATTTTCGGTAAAAACAGCCCGAGAAAGAGATGCCTGTGCTTGAAAAGATTCAATTTTTGCCTGCAGATAAAGAACTGTTACAAATCCCAAAATGAGAATACTGGCAGAAAATGCAATAATCATTTTTGTTTTAAAAAATTTGTGATTGTCATGTTCCGCAGAAAGTATTCCCCAGAGAAATTTTTTAGGGACGGGAATTGTTTCTTGATCATCTTTCTCATTTTTTTGAGCCTGTTGAACGATCGTATGGATAATACTCATGGGAAAGAAGTGAAATGTGGAAAAGAAAAAAGAAGAAAAATAGAGATATCATTTTATCACTTTTTCCTATCTTTACAAAATGTTTTTTTATGTTATTTTTTTGCTTTTCTCTGCGATTATGCCATTTTTTTGTCTTTTATATGCCCAAAAAAATGGGAATTTTTTTCTCAATATATTTCCAAGAATAATGGGAAACGCAGAGCGTGATGATCATGACTCCCACAAAAGAAAAAATAAGGGGAACATCCATGGGAAGAACAGAAATTCCCTTTTTCCAAAGGGATTGGATGGGGAAATGCCAGAGGTATAAACTATACGAAATATTTCCCAGCCAAATACATACTGATTCTATCATTCCCGATGAGGCGAGTATCTTGGCACTTCGTACCATTCCCTCTTTTGGAGGAATAGAAACTCTTTGGAAATCAGAATTATTAACGAGGGAATCTGGAGTCCCTTCTTCTTCGTTTTTCCGAGAATGGGAATGAGAGAACAAGATCCCCACAATTCCCATACTGAGGGCAAACGAAATACCAAAATGAAGAAATACCTGGAGAAAAAGACTCTCCCGAAATGTACTCCCTATTTCCGCAAATAGGGGAAAGAGGAGGAGAAAAGAAACTATTCCTCCCCATTTGAGGAATATAAAAAAATATGGGGAAAATTTTGAAACCCATTGTTTGCGAAATACCCACAGCATTGCAATTCCAATGCCCAGCGCAAATTGGTCAAATCGTCCCCAATATTGTTCCGAATAAAAAATCCGTTCGTCTGCGCTCCAATGTTCAAAAAAAACAGAAATCCACGCCCGAAAGATCCAGGTTGCGATGGTAAATCCCCCTAAAATCCATAAGAAATGGGACAGTTTTTTGCGTCCACAAAAAAAGAGTAATGGCAGGGAAAGGTAAAAGAGCACTTCTACCGTTAAAGTCCACATTACCGGATGAAGCCCGTGATAGGTTTGTTGGAAAAACGATTGGATAAAGAGGAGGTGCGCCAGCCCGTTCCATGCCAGTTCTCTTGAAATGCCTCCAGACAAAAGCGCTTTTAATATAAAAACGGTGATGACAAAAAATACTGCGAGAGGAAAAATTCTCAAAAACCGTTTGGAGAAAAAAGACGAAAGGGAATGGCTTCTTAAAAATGAGAGCGTAATAACAAATCCAGAAATAACGAAGAAAAGATCTACGCCCAAATGTCCGCCGGCAAAAGGGAGAGAAAAAATGTGGAAAAGTGGATTTCCATCTGCCCCAAAGGGAAAAAATGTCCAAAAGTGGAAACACGCCACCAAGAATGCTGCCATTCCCCGCAATATATCAAAAAGCGGGAATCGGGGATTTTGGTTTTCTGTGGGAGGAATCCAGGAGAGGAGCATGAGAATTAGGAATTAGGAATTAGGAATTAGGAATTAGGAATTAGGAATTAGGAATTAGGAATTAGGAATTAGGAATTAGGAATTAGGAATTAGGAATTAGGAATTAGGAATTAGGAATTAGGAATTAGGCCTAGATTTTAATTCGAAGTGCAACAGAGTGAATTAAAATGAGGAGGAGTTTCAATTCGAATTGAACAGGGGAAATGAGTAGCAAAGACTTGAGCAGGGGTTTGGTAATTAAGACGCTTACGGGGCT